>Ga0207772_100106_pt1 | contig 91823 bp, 84 predicted proteins | sample A23M3SouthBayCA_2_FD_187750 | JGI IMG/M metagenome (GOLD analysis project Ga0207772, IMG submission 187750) | Aerobic enrichment media microbial communities from Eden Landing Ponds, California, USA - A23 M3 (2) (SPAdes) | ecosystem: Environmental > Aquatic > Marine > Unclassified | place...
CTGGCGGACTGAAAGGGCGAGGGCCGCTCGCGGTGAGTGGAGCGAACGGAGTCGCCTCAGCGACCCCTATCCGCGCGGTGCGAGGCGCTACGGGCCTCGAAAGCGAACGGTGAAACCGTGAGCGGGCGGTGCCGAGAGCGCGGATATGTCGCTGAGCGACCGCCAGCGGCCCGAGGGCTTTCATCGCATACCGACGAGTGCAGTGTTGTCTCCGAAGCGACTTTCTTCAGCCGTGGATCGGCCTGCAACAACTGCTCAGTACGCACTATAGAGTGAACGGATCTACGACACACGCTGAAACTATCACTATCGAGGTGCGCAGTCGGTCACTCCCCACCCTCACCACCGTCGGCCCGGGCTCGCGGGACGTCGAAGGTCTCCCGGAGGTCGTACTCCGTGCCCGTCACCAGGTAGAGCACGTCGTCGACGACCGCGAGTACCTCCGGGAGCTCCCGGACGACGAGCCACGTGATGACCGCGAGCGCGACCACCGACCCGACCTGAGCGAGGATGCGGTCGGCGATGTAGTACGACACCAGTTGCGGGTCCGAGAGGCCGAACACCGTCATGACGGGGTCGACGAACCACTGCATGCGCTGCTGGCCGAACATGGTTGCGATGAAGACGTTCCGGACGAGGTTGAGCGCGTAGATGACCGGCAACGCCATCGCGAGCGCGCGGAGTTTCCGCTCCAGAGGCGCTTTCACCGCGAGCACCAGCCCCGCGATGATCGACATGCTCCCCACGCCCGTACACGCGATGATGATCGTGTACGTGATGGGCTGGGTGTCACCGGGGAAGACGAACGTCCCCACGTACTGGTAGTCGCTGTTGGTAACCTCGCCGAAGTACTCGGTCCCGGCCATCAGCGTCGGGTCGACGCCGATCAGGCCGAGCAGGAAGTTCGTCTGTGCGGCGACCGTCTCGATGGCGAACCCGCGGACGGGATTCGATTCCAGGAGGGGGACGTAGGCGAAGGGGAGATAGAGCAGCCCCATGATCCCGACCGCTCGCGTCAGGACGAACAGCGAGTCACGGCCGTGCCAGAGCCGGTAGCCCGCGTAGGCCGACAGCGGCACCGCGGCGATGGACCCGAGCCCCTCGACGATGGACTTCTGGGTGAACACGAAGTGGGGCACCAGGACGAGCCAGAAGACCGCGAACAGTCCCCAGGCGGCGACGCCGATCCCGCGGGCGCGCTCGCGGTCGCGGTTGACGAGGACGCCCGCGGCCAGAAACGCCGCGACGACGACCCACGACAGCGGGCGCGCGATAGCGAGCGGGTCACCGAACGCGCCGAGGGCGGGGCTCATTGCTGTCGTCGCTTGGTGGATCGCGGATATATGCTTTATCGTTGTCCGAGTCGGCCGCGCACGACCGACGGTCGGTTTCCGAGCCTGCGGCACACGATCGGTGAGTCACGTCCCGAGTCCGTCGCACACGACCGACGGCTCACTTCTCAGTTCGGTCGTCGTTCGAGGATGTGGCGGCTATCACCGTCGCTGTTCGGGTGAGTGCCGAAAAAATGGAAACCGCGAAACGTCAGGTCGGGCGTGAGCCCGATGGTTCGGCCCGCAAGCCGTTAGTCGTCGTTAGTCGCGGCGGCGCGCCGCCAGCAGCGCAGCGGCGAGCAGCGCGATGACTGCGACGATGACACCGAAGCCGGGACCAGTCGTCGTGGTCGTCGGCGTCGGGGTCGGCTCTTCGGTCGGTTCGGGCGTGTCAGTCGGCGTCGGTTCCGCCGTGTCCGTCGGCGTCGGCTCCGGCGTCGGCGACGGGGTCGGCGTCGGCGTCGGCTCCGGCGTCTGCGTCGGCGTCGGCTCCGGAACCGGCGTGTCGACGACGACGCTGATCGTCGCGTCGTCGGTCACCGGGGCACCTTCGGACGTCGTGTACGGGGCGTCGAGGCCGGGTGCCTCGCCGAACTCGTACACCTGGTCGCCGTCCGTGTCGAGGTGCGGCATCGCGACCAGCGTGGTTTCCTCAGTGAGGGTCGCGTTGAGCGCGATGCGGACGTTGTTGGTCGTACCACCGTCGAGGTAGTTGCTGACACCGATGACCGGGCCAGATGCGCTACCCTGGTGGATGGCGACGTAGCCACCGCGGTTCTCGGTCGAACCGTAGTCCATCGTGACCGAGGACACCGTGACGGCCTGGGTCTCGACTTCCGAGGAGACCGACTGGTCTTCGAACGTGACCGTCGCGGTCGGCGGACCGAGGAGACGACCGTCGAACTCGTCGGTGATCTCCTGGCCACTGCGGCGGATGACCGCAGTGAAGTTGACGCCACCGCTCCGGGTACTGAAGTCACCCGTGAAGGTGAACTCGTTCATGTCGTCGGGGTTGTCGTTCGACTGGACCCGCGTGTTCAGGGGCACCAGGAACGGACTGTTCTCGTCCCGGCTCTGGATGCGGATCTGGAGCTGCGTGCCACCCGCGACGTTGGTCTGGCCCGAGATAGTCTGGTTCGCGGCGTTGCGGATCTCGATTGCGCCGTTGACCAGGTTGGGCTGTGCGGTGGGCTCTTCGTAGACCCACTCGGAGTAGACGTCACCGCCACCGGTACCGCCGAGGACGGGACCGATCGCGTCGTAGTCAGCGAAGCCGAACGTCGCGTTCCACTGGTCACCGTACACGAGCTTGCTATCATCGACGTCGTCGATGACGACTGCGATGTAGTAGGTGTCGTTCTGGTAGTCCGGCAGGAACACGAAGTCCTTCGTGTTGTCGAGCGAGAACTCGCGGAGCGGCTCGTTGGGCTCCGGGTTCTCGAGTTCGAAGGCGGCCGAGAAGACGTTCAGGCTACCGGCGTACTCCGAGGTGTCCGGACCCGGTGCACGCTCCTGCAGGAACGCGAACGTCTCGTTGGAGTTGTCGAGGTTCGGGTTCGTCCGGTTCTTGATGACGCCCTCGAGACCGGATGCCGTGACCTCGTGGATGATGACCTCACCGTCCGTGACCCGGCTGGTCTGGGTCAGGTTCCCGTCGAGCGGGTCGTTGGTGTCGTCGGTCATCTCGTCGACCGCGTTCAGCGAGAGGTCGTCGGCCAGGTCGCCCGGCGTGCGCCAGACGGTGCTGCTCTCCGTCGAGCGGGTGCCGAGGTCGACTGCACCGACGTCCTGGGCGTCGAGCCCGTTGTCGCTGAAGTTGATGTCACCGTCGAAGTCGCCTTCCGAGGCCGCGGCGATCGACAGTTCGTAGGACGCAGCGTCGAGCGTCGCGATCTTCGCCGACGCCAGCGAGTTGCTCAGGCCGAAGGTGTTGGCCCGCGCACTCAGGTTGCTGACGAAGTCGCCGCGCTCGTTACGCATCGCGTCGACCGTGTCCACACCTTCCGCGGTGAAGACGGCCGACTCGTTACCGGTGACGCCCTGCACACCGGCCATGAACGAGTTGAACTCGAGCATGATCTCACCGTCGCCGTCGTTGTCGGCGACCGTGATGTTGGTGACGTAGTTGGTCTCACCGAGGCTCCCGAGAGAGACGAAGGCCTGCGCGCCTTCCTCACTGTTCTGGAGTTCGATGGGGATCTCGACGACGTCACCGCGGACTTCCTCGTAGACGCCACCGCTGCCAGCGAAGCTCGCAGAGGTCGCGTCCGGGAACTCGTCTACGGAGAACGTCCCAGCGTCGACGTCGACGCCGGTCTCGACGTCGATGACTTCGACCGTGTAGTCACCGGCCTCGAGAGCCGTGCCGTAGTTGAAGTCGCCTTCGAACTCGGCTTCACCCGAGTAGTCGAGCGTCGCGTAGCGGTTGTCCGGACCGACGAGGTGGACGGCGACCCGTCGGACCTCGTTTTTCGGACTACCGCGGATGGAGTCACCGCTGACGGTGTACGCGACATCCTCGTCGTGCTCGAAGAGGTTACCGTCCGCGTCCGTCTCGGCGGACAGTCGCAGCGAGGTGACGTTGAAGAAGTGTTCGGATTCCGAACCCTCGTTCTCGTCGAACGTGACCTTGTAGGTGGTACCGGACTCGAGGTTCTCGGACTCGAAGTCGACGTAGGAGTCAGCACCCGTCGAACCGTCGAGAAGGATCTCGCCGGTTTCGACGTTCCGGACCAGCACGTTCGTGTTGTCACCGCCGCCGACCAGGGCGATCCGCGAGCCCTGGTAGACCCGCTCTGCGTTGTCGCGGGTGTTGTGCATGCCACTGTTCTGCTCGATACGCTCGGACGTCATCGTGACGGAGACGTTCCCGACGTCGACGTCGTTCGAGCTGTTACCGGTGTCACCGATGTTGGTGTCGATGTCAGGCCCAGGGCCACCGTTAGTAGCGGCCACCGAGCCGGCCCGAGTCGTCGGACGAATCGTGCCGATATCGACTTTCAGCTCCGCAGCCTGCGACACGTCGCTCACCGGAAGAACCGACGGGTCGATGACGAGTTCGTCGTTGTCGGCTGACGTGTCAACGTCCGTGCCCGCAGTGAGGTTGTACTGCTCGAAGTCGGACGATCCGGGTGCACGGTAGTAGACGACGACGTCCAGGTACGATTCGGTATTACCGTCGGGGTCCGTGTACGTTCCCGTACGCGGGTCGTCGACGGTAATAACGTCATCGTTCAGTGTTGCGTTGTCGTTCTCCAGAGCGACGTCACTGGGGACGACGTACTGTACTTCATCACTGAAGGAAATCGAAATAGTTCCTTCGTCCTCGACGGCTCCTGCCACCGAGGGGTCAACGTTTGCCGCGGCTGCCGTTCCAGCGAATGCGATGGTGCCGGCGAAGACCGACGTTACCATCAGCACCGCCAGGAACAAGCCACGGAGCTTGTCGTTAGTCCCTGTCATAGTTTGGGTTGGTTGCTGTCAGCGACCACAGAACCTTTCCGACCACCTGAGCACGCGACCGAGGATCGGCCGCGCCGAAACCAGCGTGGTGTACTCGATGCTGCAGTCATGGGTAGGGGTACGGTCAGAAACACTGGCGGAGGTTATAAATGCTTTGTGGTCACGATTACGGGATGTGAACTGATACCACACCAGGGAATTCCGCTTTGAAGGCCTCTCTGTGCGTTTCGTGTACCCCGACGAAATGTCAGACGCCTGTGCGACGAATAGCTGACTGATTTATACCGACCTGCGTCGACGACAGTACGAGCAGTCACTGACGCGAACCGGCCCCCGGATCCGGGTGACCACCGTACCCGGCGACACGGAACCCGACTGCAGTCCCGTGCCGGAGCGGTTCCCGTAGCGGACCCACCGGGAACGATCAGTCACCCCCGGAGTCTTCCGACTCGTGACCACTGCTGCCCTCCTGTCCTCCAGATCCAGAGTCCCGGGATTCGTGACCGCTGCTGCCCGCCTGTCCTCCGGAGGAGGGCGGGTCCTGGTCCTCACCCGCGGCTCCGGCCCCGGAGTTACTGTGTTCCTGACCGCCGTTCGCTTCGCCGCCGGAATCGGTCGGGTCGGCGCTGCCGTCACCGTCCGGGGCCCCGGAATCACTCGGGCCGCGGCCAGCCGCGGATTCGTTCCCGGGGTCGTTCGAGCTGGCACCGCCGTCGTCAGTTCCCGCCTCGGAACCATCTGGACCGTGGTCACCGCCGGCTTCGCCCCCGGGAGCGTTCGAACCGGGTCCGGTATCAGACTGATAACTGGGTCGATCTCCCCCTTCTTGGGATCCGCGACTCGCTTCCTCCCTGGCGTGTGGCCCCTGGTCCGGCCAGTCAGGCGGACTCGGCGGCTGGGAGCCACCGCCCCGGAACCGGTCGCGAATACGTGGGATACCCCACCAGAGACCGGCAACACCCGTCGAGATCGCTAGCAGAGCGAGCAGCCCCACGACCACGACGGTTCCCTCGACTTGTACTACCGCGTTCGGACCGCTCGACTGGTTTCCGGCTATCGTCGCCGTTCCCGTCGGGGATGACCCGGACGTATCGGTCGGTCCCGGACTATCCGTATCGATGACTGGCGACGTGGAGTCGGCCGTCGGCGTGGGCCCCACTGTCGGAGTCCGGGTCGCCGTAGGCATCACGACCGGCGTGTCGGTCGGCGTCGGCGTATCGGTCGGCGTCGGTGTGTCAGTCGGCGTCGGTGTGTCAGTCGGCGTCGGTGTGTCAGTCGGCGTCGGCGTATCGGTCGGCGTCGGCGTATCGGTCGGGGTCAGCGTGTCGGTCGGCGTCGGCGTGGCAGTCGGCGTCGGCGTCACCGTATCGATGACCTCGAAAGAGACGGTCGTCGAATTCGAGAGTCCGTGTTCGTCTGTCACTGTCAGTTCGAACTCCACGGTGACGTCGCTCGAAACATTGTAAACCGTTACGAGGGCAATCGACGGTGAAGGATTGCCGACTTCGACGTCGTAATCAGTGACTTGCGACCAGCTGTACGAGAGGGTATCGCCGTCCGGATCCGACGAATCGGACCCATCGAGTGGAATGGCTTCCTCCTCAGCCGTACTCAGAGGCGCATCGATCCGCACGTTGGGTCGCTGGTTCTCCTGGGCGACTGCACGAACGCCGACCCGGTCGTCGGCGGTGACAGCGCCGAGAGACCCACCACCGTTCTCGACTGTCTCTCCCGGGCCAGCAGCACTCGGGGCTGTGAGCAAAGAGAGACCCAGAAGGAACACCACGACGACGAACACACTCTCCCGTCCCATGCCACCCGCTATTACGATCGAACTACATAATTCCACGGACTACGTGGCGGCCACGTCACCCGCCCGGTATCGCTTCGGGACCGAGCAAACGACGAGATAGTGACCGAGCGACGAGATAGTGACGGAACAACGAGACGGGAGCGACAACAGCAGCCCCCACGAAGGGAGCAACTTACCGCGTCACGACTTCGATCTCGTGACCGTCGGCGTCTTTGGTGAACGCGTAGTTGAAGTCACAGCTCTCGGGGTCGCGGTAGTCCTCGGCCTCGCGGGTCATGAGTGCGTCCCAGCCGTCTTCCAGATCCTCGACCCGGACGGCGAGGTGCCCCCACGCGTCGCCGAGTTCGTAGGCGCGCCCGTCGTAGTTGTAGGTGAGTTCGACCGACATCGCCTCCTCGGCGGCGTCCTCGGGTTCGAGGAAGTAGTTGGCGAACGTGTCGGCCTCCCAGCGGCCGGCGGGGACGTACTCGAGTTTGCGGGTGTACCAGCCCAGCGCCGCGTCGGCGTCCTCGACGCGGATCATCGTGTGGTCGAGACTCCAGCGGGCGCCGTGGTCGCGCTCGACGATCTCGATCTCGTGGCCGTCGGGGTCCTTGACGAACGCGTAACCGGGGTTGTCCTCGGGTCGGCGGTAGTCCTCGACGCCCTCGTCCATCAGTTCGTAGTAGGCGTCGTGGACGTCCTCGACGCGCACCGCGATGTGACCCCAGCCGTCGCCCATGGTGTAGGAGCGGCCGTCGTGGTTGTAGGTCAACTCCAGCAGTGCGCCGTCCTCGTGGACGTCCTCGGGCCCGAGGAAGACGTTGGTGAACGTGTCGGCCTCCCAGCGGCCCTTCTCCTCGTAATCGAGGTGTGTCGTGTACCACTCCAGCGATTCGTCCAGGTCTTCGACCCGCATCATGACGTGGTCGAGTGTCGCGTCCATGTCTCTGCGTGCGGGCGCACGCTCGAAAAGGATACCGGAGAGCGAACTGCCCATCAGTGACGTGTCACGACCGGCGGCGGTGGACGAGTGGCGGGAACCGACCCATCAGCCCAGCCAGTTGCGCGGCCGACTCGCCCACGCGGCCAGCCAGAGGACGACGACGCCCGTCGGGAACGCGATGACGCGCAACCGGACAGACGAGAACACGACGGCGAAATACAGCACGTCGAGGCCGGCGAGTGCGAACAGGCCCGCCGTGACCCGTCGGTCTTCCGCCCCGACCAGTGCGAGCGCGGTACTGGCGAGACCGAGCAGGTACAGGAACGTCGCCATCGGCCACGCCAGCAGCGGCTGGGGCAACGGACTGCCCTGGAGGATGTACCGATACACCGGCTGGAAGACGAACGGTCGTGAGGTCACCTGGCCGACCGAGAACAGGAGCGCAGCGCCCGTCTCGTAGGGGATGATCGCCCACGGCACCGCCCCGGCAGCGAGGACGACCGCCGCCCGACGGCGTTCGATACCTCGTTCACGGAGTGGTGAGCGGAGTCGCGTCTCCTCGACTGGCGTCGGAGCGGCCGACCCCTCCGGCGGTTCGTCCGGGTCGTCTGACCGACTCATCGGGTAGTGAGGATACGGAGGACGTCCTCGTCGGCGAGTTCGTGGTCGCGGCCGACCTGCTGTTCGTCGTGTTTGGCGCTCGGGCCCGACACGCGGGCGAACCGGAACCGTTCCTCGAAGGGGCCGCCAAGTTTCTCGCAGGCGTCGCCGACTGTCTGTCCCTCGCGGAGGACGAGCGGTTCCTCGTAGTCGATCCCCCGCCCGGGCTTGTCCATGTAGATCCGGATGAGGCCGAGTTCCTCCCAGACGGCCTCCTTGAGCGCGTCGAGTCCGCGCTCCTGCTCGGCGCTGACGAAGATCGCTTCCTCGGGGTCGATGTCGCGCTCGCGGAGTTGCTCGTCGACGGTCGGTTTGTAGTCGGGGTCGATCAGGTCGGTCTTGTTGACCGCGACGAGCGAGGGGAGGTACTCGCGGTTGTCCATGACGCCGTCGACGAGGCGGTCGATGTCGACCTGCTCGCCCACCGTGACCTCGGCGTTGACGAATCCGCGCTCCCGGAGCACCTGCTTGACCGTCTCCTCGTCTAGTTCGAGGTCGACGCTCGCGTTGACGTCGATCCCGCCCTTGTGCTGTTTCCGGACCGAGACCCGCGGTGGCTCCTGGTCGAGTCGGACCTTGTTGTTCCACAGTTCCTCGCGCAGGCGGTCGTACTGTTCAATCTCGAAGACCGACAGCAGGAAGACCACGAGGTCGGCGGTCCGGACGACCGACAGCACTGCCTGGCCGTCGCCGCGACCCTCCGCGGCCCCCTCGATGAGGCCGGGGACGTCGAGCAACTGGATGTTCGCGCCCCTGTACTTGAGCATCCCGGGGTTGACGTCGAGCGTCGTGAACTCGTAGCTCCCGACCTCGCTCTCGGCGTTGGTCAGCGCGTTCAGGAGGGTGGACTTGCCGACGCTGGGGAACCCGACAAGGGCGACCGTGGCGTCGCCTGTCTTCTCGACGGCGTAGCCACCGCCGCCGCCCGAGGAGGACTGGTTTTCCAGTTCCTCTTTCTTCTCGGCGAGTTTGGCCTTCAGGCGACCGATGTGTGCCTCGGTCGACTTGTTGTACGGAGTCTCGGCGATCTCCTCGCGGAGTTCCTCGATCTCCTCTTCGAGGCCCATCGCCTGGGACTCGGCGAGGGGCACGCAAAAGCGTGTTCTTCCGGACCGACCGACGGGGCCGACTCGGCCGAACGCTCGGCGCGCATCGACCGGCCCATTGTGAACATCTCTCACAGCACCGGCCACTATTTATATATCCGTCTCTGGACGTCTCGTGCGCGTTTAGAGGGGTCTGAGGGGGTCGAGAGTCGGCGTGCTTTCGACAACACTTTACGACGAGAGTCAGATGAATGGAGTATGCCCACCCCGGCCCGACTCCGTGACAGCACGGAAATCCTCCTGCCGGAGAGTGCCATCGAGGGCATCCGGGAGGAACTCGAAGAGCGGTTCACGCTGACGATCCTCGCAGAGGACTGCCGGGTACGGATCATCGGGAGTCCAGTCGAGATCAAGGGCGCCAGCGACTTCCTCGCGCGCAACGGCGTCGCCGTCGAGTAAGACGACGCGCGGTCGCACACTTCGGGGCCTCCCTGGGTGGGGGCGGCCTCGCGGGCGACCCGCGTCGAGACGAGCCTGTCGCACCGAGACGGTGTGGGTGTGGGACGTGGTTTCGAGAACTGGCCAGTCGCGACGCCGACTGCCCGGCGGCCCTACGCCGGGCGTCCGGCGTCGATCGCGTTCGACAGGAGCGGCCGCATCAGTCCGACGAGTGGGGCACGTTCGTCGTCGGTCCAGACCGCGCTGTGTGTCTCGACGCCCGGGAGGTCGGACTCCATCTCGGAACTCACCAGCAGTTCCGCGCCGTCGGCCATCAGGATGGCGCTGATCTCGCCCGTGCGGATCGGGTAGCCCTCCCACCACGTCCAGGTTTCGACGACGCTCGCTCCGGGTGCGGCCGCCGCGACGTCGTCACGGATCTCCGCGCCGGGCGAGGCGAGGGTGACCGAGACGCCCCTGTCGGCGGCCGCCGCGAGTTCACCGGCGAACTCCTCGGTGAGCAGGTCCGCGACGGCGACGACGACGAGCAGTTCCTCGGTCGCGTCGGCCGCGAGGGCCGCGAGGCGGTCGCTGACGGCTTCGTCGCCCTCGACGACCCAGATACCGGCGGGTTCCTCGCGTGACCGCGGCGAGCGCAGGCGCGGGAGCAACCCGTCCAGGCGGTCGAGTCGGCGACCGTACTCCCGGCGGATCGTCTCGACGGCGTCGTGGGGGTCGGTCGCGCGGAAGCGACGCGGCTGGGCGTCCTGAACGTCGGCGAGTCCGCGCTCCTGGAGGTGCTCGACGCTGTCGTACACCCGGGGCCGGGGCACGTCGGCCACCTCGGCGATCTCGCGGGCCGTCCCCTGACCGAGTCGGGTGAGCGCGACGAAACAGCGCGCCTCGTACTCCGTGAGCCCGAGTGACTCCAGCACCGACGTCGTCTCGGCGACCAGGTCCGCGTCCCCACCGGCTGCGTCGGCTGTGTCGGCCGTATCAGCCTCGTGATCGTCGGCCTCCGACTCCTCGGCGTCCTCGTCCATAGTGGAAATCGTTGTCCCGGTCATCGATGGGTGGCGTGATAAGGCGTTCGGCGGGCCGGCGCCATCCGTCGTCACGCCGCCCGCTCGGCCGCGTCGAGCAGTTCCGTGTAGCGGTCGCGTATCGTCACCGCCGAGACGTCGGCCACCTCGGCCACCTCGTGCTGGGTGAGTTCAGTGTTGGTGAGTCGCCCGGCGGCGTAGATGGCCGCTGCCGCCAGTCCCACGGGGTTCTTCCCGGAGTGGACCGCCGCCTCCTTGCCGGCTTCGAGCAACTCGACCGCCCGCTGTTCGGTCTCCTCGGGCAGGTCGAGATCCGAAGCGAGTCGCGGGACGTACTGGGTCGGGTCCGTCGGTTCCATCGCGAGTTCGAGTTCCCGGGCGATGTACCTGTACGCGCGTGCGAACTCCTTGCGGTCGACGCGACTCACCGTTTCGAGTTCGTCGAGCGTGCGCGGCACGTTCGCCTGACGAGCACCGGCGTACAGCGACGCGGTCGCCATCGCCTCGATCGACCGGCCGGGGATGAGTTCCTCCTCCAGGGCCCGGCGATAGATGACACTCGCAGTCTTGCGGGCGTTCTTCGGGACGCCCAGCGCGGAGGCCATCCGGTCGATCTCACCCAGGGCCTGCTTGAGGTTGCGGTCCTGAGCGCTCTGGGCGCGAAAGCGCTCGTCCCAGGTGCGCAGGCGGGACATCTTCTCTCGTTTCTTCGCCGAGAGGGTCTGCCCGTTGGCGTCGCGGTTCTGCCAGTCGATCACGGACGAGAGTCCCTTGTCGTGGAGCATCTCGGTCGTCGGCGACCCGACGCGACTCTTCTCCGCTTTCTCGCTCGCGTCGAACGTGCGCCACTCCGGCCCGCGGTCGACGTGTCCCTCCTCGAAGACGACGCCACACTCCGAACAGACGGTCTCGCCGCGCTTCTCGTCAGTGATGCCCGCCGCGCCACACTCGGGACAGTGTCCTTCCTCGGTCTGTTCGGCCTCCTCGACCTCTTCGGTCTCCTCTGTCGTTTCGGTCGATTCCCGGCGTTCGACCGGCTGGCCCCCGCTCTGCTGCGTCCGTACGCTCCATTCGGTAGGTGTCATGGTCTGTGAGACGGCCGTGTGCCTGCGTCCTGCTTCGCAGTCGACGCTAAGGAGTGAGGACGGATATAGGTAACGCCCAGTTTTTACTCTCGTAGTAACAGCAGTGGCGGCTCGAAGAGACGGTTCCCTCGCGGTCGACAGTCGGGGACGATAGTCGGGATCGATCGCAGAGCAGTCCGTCACGAAGGAGCGACGGGCGGAGGTGACGAGCGGTGTGCGTTCCGGGGACACGTCCGGTTCGAAAAGGAATTCTTAAACCTGCGCCGGGGTATCCGATAGACATGGCTGGAACTATCGAAGTGCTCGTCCCCGGCGGGAGCGCCACGCCCGGCCCGCCGCTCGGGCCCGAGCTCGGTCCGACCCCGGTGGACGTGCAGGCGGTCGTCCAGGAGATCAACGACGAGACCGCGGCGTTCGACGGGACGGAAGTGCCCGTGACCGTCGAGTACGACGACGACGGTTCGTTCTCGATCGACGTCGGTGTCCCGCCGACGGCCGAACTCATCAAGGACGAAGCGGGCTTCGAGACGGGCAGCGGCGAACCCCAGGAGACCTTCGTCGCCGACCTCACCGTCGAGCAGGTCAAGCAGATCGCAGACCAGAAACACTCCGACCTGCTGGCCTACGACCTCAAGAACGCCGCGAAGGAAGTCGTCGGCACCTGCACCTCGCTGGGCGTCACCATCGAGGGCAACGACCCACGCGAGTTCAAAGAACTGATCGACGCCGGCGAGTACGACGACGTCTTCGCAGAGGAAGTCGAAGCGTAGCGAGACTGACGAACCGAAGGCTCGAAGACCGACCGCAGGGAGTTTTTCGGTGTGTTTGCCGAAAAAGCGACAGCGTAGGCCGTTTCGATGCGAGCGAGCGCTGGACACTCTGGCGATCCTTTTCGACGGCGAGCGTGTCGTCTACAGACCGAACACGTACGCCGCGCCAGCCGAAATCCCGGCGTTCTCGACGATTTGCTGCCAGTCGCCGACGAGAGCGGTGGTACCGTCACCGGACATTGCGACCGACCCACCGAATCGCTGGCCTTCGCCGTCGAGGGAGAGGGTGGTCCGCTGACTCCACGACCCGTCGTCGGCATCGAAGACGTACGCCGAGCCGACACCACGGCTGTTCATGTCCATCTCGTTTCTCGCGCCGACGACAGCGGTGGTGCCGTCACTCGACACCGCCACTGCGTTGCCGAACCTGTCCCCGGGTGTGCCGTCCTCTGCGGCGAGTTTGGCCTGCTGGCCCCAGGCCCCGTCGGCGGCCGCGAAGACGTACGTCGAACCCGCCTGGTCTCCGTTCGGATCCTCGTCCAGGGAAGCACCGACCAGGGCAGTAGAGCCGTCACTCGACACCGCTACCGACGAGCCGAAGGCGTCCCCGCTGTCGCCGTCGTCGGGGACGAGCTTGGTTTGCTGGCTCCAGGACCCCCCGGTGGTCGCGAAGACGTACACCGAACCCGCATACTGGCCGTTCGGATCCCCGTCCAGGTTGGCACCGACGAGGGCGGTGGTGCCGTCACCCGACATCGTCACTGACCGACCGAACTGGTCCCCACTGTCGCCGTCGTCGGCAGTGAGTTTGGCCTGCTGGCTCCAGGACCCGTCGGCGGCCGCGAAGACGTACGCCGACCCCTCACCGCCCGAATCCTCGTTCGACTGGGCACCGACGATAGCGGTGGTGCCGTCACTCGACACTGCCGCGGACCAGCCGAACTCGTCTCCGCCGTCGCCGTCGTCGGCGGTGAGTTTGGCCTGCTGACTCCAGGATCCGTCGGTGGCCGCGAAAACGTACGCCGAGCCGGCACCCTCGCCGTTCGGGTCCTCGTCGTCCATCGCGCCGATAACGGCGGTGGAGCCGTCACTCGACACTGCCACCGACGAGCCGAAGGCGTCGTCACTGTCGCGGTCGTCGGCGGTGAGCTTGGCCTGCTGGCTCCAGGAACCCTCAGTTGCCTCGAAGACGTACGCCGCGCCCGCCCGGTCGCGATCAGTTTCGGTCATACCCGTCGTCACGCGGTCGGGGCCTCCCTCCCCCACGGCGCCGACGATGGCGGTGGTACCGTCATCTGACACTGCCACTGACCAGCCGAACTGGTCCGAGCTTGCGCTGTTGTCGGCGGTGAGTCTGGTCTGCTGGCTCACACCCGTGCTCGTTCCCGTGGCTGTCGAGTTTCCGTCGTCGGTGGATCTCGGGCTTTCGCCGTCTGTGGGCGTCGGACTTCCACCGTCCGTAGGTGACGGACTCCCATCACCCCCGGGCGACTGGCTTCCGCCGTCTCCGGAACTGTCGGTACAGCCGGCGATCGTTCCAACCGCGGCGATGCCACAGAGTCGAAGGAACTGTCGACGGTGGAGGGCCACATTTCGTCCGGGGGTATCGACTGGTAAACATTTTGTGGGTGAAATTTTGAATATTCCCGGTCGTCCACGGGGCACAACACCGTCGCTGCGACGCGCGAGACGTCGACGGGGAACCGGCAATCCTCGGGGGCGACCCCACGAACGGAGTCGGTCGGGAGCGGAGTCCAGAGCGTGACCGACGCAGGACTGTCGCCGGCGGAGCGAACCGAACGACTCGAGCTTCCGACGGCCGACGGATCCGTCGACCTCGTCCTCGACACCGACGCGTACAACGAAGTCGACGACCAGTTCGCCATCGCCCACGCGCTCCGGTCGGACCACACCGTCGAGGCGCTGTACGCCGCCCCGTTCCACAACCAGCGCTCGGAAGGGCCGGGCGACGGCATGGTACAGAGTTACGACGAGATCGAACGCGTCCTCGACAGGATGGGCGAGTCCCGCCCGGTCTTCCGGGGTGCGAAGCGCTACATGGAACACAGAGAGGACGCCGTCGAGAGTCCGGCGGTAGACGACCTGATCGAGCGTGCGCACGCGGACCGGAACGAACCGCTGTACGTCGTCGCGATCGGTGCGGCGACGAACGTCGCGTCCGCCATCGCGGCCGACCCCTCGATCGCCTCGGAGATCGTCGTCGTCTGGCTCGGCGGCACGCCCCACGACTGGCACGCCGCCTCGGAGTTCAACCTCTCCCAGGACGTGCCGGCCGCCCGCGTCCTCTTCGACTCGGGGGCTCCGCTGGTGCAGGTCCCGACCGTCAACGTCTCCGAGCACGTCCGGACGACCGTTCCGGAATTACGGACGCTATTCGACACGGAAAGCGGGGGTATCGGCCCGTTCCTCGTCGACCGCGTCGCCGACTACGAGGGGGCATCGGGAACGGCGTGGTCGAAAGTGATCTGGGACCTGGCAGCGACCGCGGTACTCGCGACCCCCGACGCCGTCGAGACGGTCCGCGTGTCGAGTCCGATCCTCACGGACGAGGAGACCTGGAGTTACGACGACGCCCGCCACGACGTCCGCGTGGTTCGCCGGGTCGACCGGGACGCGGTCTTCGCGGACCTCGTCGAACGACTGGACGGCTGATCCGCCGAAAACGCTCCGAACGCCGCTTCTCGTGCGGTTCGACGGGTTTAAGTGTCGCATCCTCGTCCGTCCGGACGAGACAGGCGTGGCCTGTTTCACTGACCCGTAGGAGCCGCTGGCGTACTACGGAGGTGAACGATGGCAGATCAGGAAATTGAGAACGCAGTAACTCGCGCGCTCGAGGACGCCCCGCCCCGGAACTTCCGGGAGACGGTCGACCTCGCTATCAACCTGCGCGACATCGACTTGAACGAACCGTCGAACCGTATCGACGAGGACGTGGTTCTCCCGGCCGGCACCGGTCAGGAGACCAGTATCGTCGTCTTCGCGGAGGGCGAGACCGCCCTGCGTGCCGAGGAGGTCGCCGACGACGTCCTCGGTGGAGACGACCTCGCCGACCTGGCCGACGACCAGGACCGCGCGAAGGACCTCGCCGACGAGACCGACTTCTTCCTCGCCGAACAGGCGATGATGCAGGACATCGCGAGTCGCCTCGGGATCGTCCTCGGTCCGCGAAACAAGATGCCCGACCCGGTCGAACCCGACGACGACGTCGTCGAGATGGTCGAGCGGCTCAAAAACTCCGTCACCGTCGAGAGTGGCGACCGCAAGACCTTCCACACCCGCGTCGGCGCGGAAGACATGTCCGTCGAGGAGATCGCCGACAACATCGACGTGATCCTCCGGCGACTCAACGCGAACCTGGAGAAAGGACCCCTGAACATCGACAGCGTCTACGTCAAGACGACGATGGGCCCGGCCGAGGAGGTGGCCTGAGATGAGCGCCGAATCCGAGCGCAAGACCGAGACCATCCCCGAGTGGAAACGGGAAGAGGTCGACGACATCGTCGGGATGATCGAGTCCTACGACAGCGTCGGCGTCGTCGACATCACGGGGATCCCGTCGCGCCAGCTCCAGGACATGCGTCGCGACCTGCACGGCAGCGCCGAACTGCGCGTCTCGCGCAACACGCTGCTCGTGCGCGCCCTGGAAGACGTCGACGAGGGTCTCGAGGACCTGACGGAGTACGTCTCCGGCCAGGTGGGCCTCATCGGCACCAACGACAACCCGTTCGGGCTGTTCAAGCAACTGGAAGCGTCGAAGACGCCGGCGCCGATCAACGCCGGCGAGGTCGCGCCCAACGAGATCGTCATCCCGGAGGGTGACACGGGGATCGACCCCGGCCCGTTCGTGGGCGAACTCCAGAGCATCGGCGCGAACGCCCGCATCCAGGACGGTTCGATCCAGGTGCTCGAAGACTCCGCCGTGCTCGACGCCGGCGAGGAAGTCTCGGCGGACCTGGCGAACGTCCTCAACGAACTGGGCATCGAGCCCAAGGAAGTCGGGCTGGACCTGCGCGCGGTCTACGCGGACGGCGTGCTCTTCGAGCCCGAGGAACTGGAACTCGACGTCGACGAGTACCGGGCGGACATCGAGGCGGCGGCCGCACGGGGTCGCAACCTCTCGGTCAACGCGGTCTACCCGACCGACCGGACGGCGGCGACGCTGCTCCAGACGGCACGGGGCGACGCCAAGAGCCTCGCACTGCAGGCGGCCATCGAGAGCCCCGGGGTCGTCGACGACCTCGTCTCGAAGGCCGACGCACAGGTGCGGGCGCTCGCCGCACAGGTCGACGACCCGGAGGCCCTGCCCGAGGAACTGCAGGACGTCGACGAGGCCACGGACGCTGAATCGGACGCGGACGACGAATCGACTGACGACCACGACGCCGATGGCGACGACGACTCCGACGGCGAGGCCACCGAGGCCGACGCCGACGACGGCGACGACGACGACGATGACGACGACGAGGAGATGGGCGACGCCATGGGCGCAATGTTCGGCTAACACCAATGGAATACGTTTACGCAGCACTCATCCTGAACGAGACCGGCGCAGAGATCAACGAAACCAACCTGACGGACGTGCTCGAGGCGGCGGGCGTCGACGTGGAGGAATCCCGCGTCAAGGCCCTCGTCGCGGCGCTCGAGGACGTCGACATCGACGAGGCCGTCGAGCAGGCCGCGGCCGTCCCCGCAGCGACCGGTGGCGCCTCGGCCGGCGGCGACGTCGAGACCGCCGACGACGGCGACGACGACGAGGCCGACGAGGCCGAAGCCGACGAAGGCGGCGACGACGACGATGACGACGAGGACGAAGAGGCCAGCGGTGAGGGCCTCGGCGAACTCTTCGGCTGAGTTCGACACTCGACGCTTCGACTCGACTCGACTTCTCCGATTTATCGCGGTCGCCAGCGACGCGTGGGTCGGTGACCGTACCGGTGCTGTCGCGGAGTCCCGACTCGGCAGCACGTCGTAGAACTACTCTCGTCCGTCGTTTCTCTTTACTCGGCGAGTGATCAGTACAGGTGAGAGCGATCTCAATTGGAGGGACTACAGCTCCCGCGACCGCGCTCACGATCGTGAGATGGAAGCCCTCGGCACGCTCGCGGTCGCTGAGTGGGATATCCGCGCTCTCCGCACGGCCCGCGCGGATAGGGCCCGCTCAGGCGACCAAGGGCCTTCGGCCCGCGAGCCCGCCTCACGGGTCGTTCCTCCCCGTTCGGCAAGTGGCGCGTGGCGCCACGCACGCCTCGCCCTTCCAGTCCGCCAGGAAGATGTCTGTGGGGTCGGCTACCGATCGATCCAGGGAGAGACAGCCTGTGCGACACATATCGTCCCTGGCGGACTGAAAGGGCGAGGGCCGCTGGCGGTGAGCGAAGCGAACGGAGTCGCCTGCGCGGGCCCTATTCTCGCGAGTGCGGTGCAGTGCGGTTGATCGAGCGAGAATATCCCGCTCAGCGACCGTCAGCGGCCCGAGGGCTTTCATCACACGAGCACGAGCGCGGTACTGTCGACGGATCGATTTTCTTCACCGACACAGTCTACGAAGCCGACGGATCACTGAGCGCACACATTGAACAGCATCGACGCCGCTGGTGAAACCACACGGCGTGACGAAGTCTCCGACACGTTCGACGGGGGAAGCGGTGAATCGGACCGAGATGACCGCTTTGAAATAGCGATCCGTCCTCTGTCCCCGACATGGCCGGCGACTCCATCGTGGCGGTGTTGACGTCGGCGGTCGGGCCGCCCCTCTCCATCGCCGCCGCGGGCTACCTGCTGGGTCGCTGGAAGGACGTCGACGTCGAACCGCTGAGTACGGTGACTGTCTACCTCCTCCTGCCGGCGCTGGTCTTCCACAGCATCGTGACGATGCCCATCGACGCCGCGACGGTCGGGTCGCTCGTGGCGACGATGGTCCTGTTCACCGGGGTGCTCGCGGGCGTCTCCGTCACGGTCGGGTCGCTGGCTGGCGAGTCGGGGCTGACGTTGCGTGCCGGATCGATCGCCGCCGCGATCCCGAACGCGGGGAACTTCGGCATCCCGGTCGCGACGTTCGCGTTCGGGGCGGTCGGCCGGACGACGGCCGTCCTGTTCGTCCTCGTCCAGAACGTCCTCATGTACACGGTCGGCGTCTACGTCTTGTCCCGCGGCGGGGAGGCGGACGGACGCCTGGCCGCACTCAGACGGGTCTTCGAACTCCCGCTGACCTACGCCGTCCTCGCCGCGGGGGGCGTCCTTGCGCTGGGCGTCGTGCCGCCGGTCGACGGACCGGTCATGGGGACCATCGAGATGGCCGGCGACGCCTCGATCCCGGTCTTTCTCGTGATCCTCGGCATCCAGCTGGCGGACATGCGACCCGGGTCGGCACTGCGACGGACGCTCCCGATGGTCGGTGTGAAGGTGCTGGTCGCGCCCGTGGTGGCGCTCGGGGTCGTGCTGGCCGTCGGCGTCACCGACAGCGTGGCCGCGCGGTCGTTCGTCATGCTCGCGGCCGGTCCCTCGGGTGTGGTCCCGCTCGTGCTGGCGATCGAGTTCGGGAGCGACGACGGGACGGACCTCTCGGCGGCGGAGTACGTCGGCACCGTCATCTTCCTCACCGTCCTCGGAAGTCTCCCCGTGGTGACCGGGCTGATCGTCCTGTTGCGGACCGGCGCGCTCGTCTGAGCGGCGAACAGCGGACGCCCATCTGGATTCATCGGAGACCCGCACCACAGGTCGGTCCAGTGTGTCGCTCGGCGTTCGACCTCGGTCAACAGGCGGGGCCGCCACAGACGCCGTAGAACCGTATCAGGTAGGTTTCGAGGGCCGAATACGCCACGAAGAGGCCACCGACCACGACGAGCGCCCGGCCCCGGCCGTAGAGCCAATATGCCATCGCTCCCGGAACGACCGCCACTGCGAGCGCCGGGACGAGTCCCATGAACACGAAGTCGGGGGCGACCGTGTCCAGACCGGTCGAATCGAAGGCGATCATGGACGCGAGCTGGACGGGGACGACGAGGACGGTGGCCACGACGGCGAGAACGCCGAATCCGACGTCTCTGAGCGCGAGGTCGAATCGCGAAACGTCGTGGCCGAACACGACGACTCATCGTCACGCCAGCGATGAATGCCTTGTGGACGTTGCCAGCGGTGTCACCCCCGTCGCCGGTGTCGTCCTCGCCGCCGATGTCGCCTCCGTCGCCGCTGGCGGGACTGACTCGCTGCAGCGCGCGGGGCGGTCCCTCACGCCTCTTCGCGCAGTCCCTGTTCCTGCGTCAGGAAGTCGACCACGGACCGCGCGAGGTCGACGTACCCCTCCGGATCGTACGGTTTCGAGAAGTAGGCGTGGACCTGTTCGTTGTCGAGACTGTCGAACATGTCCTGTTCGGCCTGCGAGTTCGTGACGATGATCACGGGAATAGACCGCAACGCTGAGCTATCACTCTCCCAGATCTCGTCGAGGAACTCCCACCCGCTCGGACCGGGAAGGCCCAGGTCCAGAAAGATGACGTCCGGCAAACGGTCGCCCTGATGCTGGGCCCGTCGTTCGAGGTAGTCGAGCGCCGCGGACCCGTTCGTGACGGTGTGTATGTCGATCGGTAGTCCGAGTTCTTCGAACCCCGCCTCGATGAGTCGGGCGTCGCCCGGGTTGTCCTCGACCAGTAGACTGTCGATCGTCCCACCACTGGTGCGATTCATGGAGGGTCCCAGGTGCTCCGCTCGTCTAAACCCCACCTTCCGTTGCAAACCGTTTCGGGAATTTACCACTGCTAAAACGTTCGCATCCGTGACGACGCGTCCCCTGTCGACGTCCGGGGCTCCGGAGGCGTCCCCGGCCTCACCGCTGCATGTACAGCGAGTACATGATAATAGCGAGGCCGGTCGCGACGAAGACGCTGTTGACGAGGACGCCGGTTTCGAGCGGGACGGAGAAGAACTGGTTGGCCGCGCCGGTGAGGAGCGCGCCGAGGGTGATGACGCCAAACCCGACGCCGAGAGCCCCCAGAGAGGGGTCGCCGGCGCGGCGGTAGGCTCTGTAGGCGACGTAGGTGATCCCGCCGCCCAGCAACAGGATGACTCCCTTGACGACGGCGATCGCGGTGAGTATCTCGTTCATAGTTCCTCCCCCAGCGTCGACCAGATGTCCGCGAGTCGCTCGTCGGGAGTGCGTTGCGGTCGTTTCACGGTGACCGAAAAGCTGTCGGTCTCGTCGATCGAGATCAGTACGTCGTCGAAGTCCCGCTCGTATCGCGTCGTTCGTCCCCCCTCCGGGTTGATCGTATCCCGCTCGCGGAGCAGCGAGGCCTCACCGAGGAGGTCGAGTTTCCGATACAGCGTCGATTTGGGGATGTCACAGCGCTCGACGAGTTCGGTGGCGGTCGTGGGTTCTGCCGTTTCGCGGAGGACCGCCCGACAGTCCGGGTCGTCCAGCGCCCCGAGGACGGCCGTCAACGACGTGTCCTCCGACGACGCCGACGTGTCTTCCGGCGGCGCAGACGTGTCTTCCGGCGACGCCGACGTGTCCTCCGACGCCGACTCCTCGTCCATCGTTCAGTGTTGCGTATCCTGCGGAATATGCTTGTCCGATCGCCCGCGGACTGGGGCCGACGGCCGGGTCGCGGTCGACTCACCCGTCGCGTTCGGCGTAGACGTCGAGCAGTTCCTGATACCGGTCGCGGATCGTGACCCGACTCACGTCCGAGACGTCGCTGACGTCGCCCTGCGTGACCCCCTGGTTGGTCAGTTTCGACCCGGCGTAGATGGCGGCGGCAGCCAGTCCCGCGGGACTCTTGCCGCTGTGGCGGTTGTGGTCTTTCGCGACGCGCAGCAGGTCACGAGCGAGTCGCTCCGCTTCGTCACTGACGTCGAGTGACGAGGCGAACTGGGGGAGGTAGTTCGCCGGGTCTTCCGGTTCGATCGCGAGTCCGAGTTCGCGGGAGAGATAGCGATACGCCCGGTCGACGCGCGTCTGCTCGACGCGGCTGACGTCGCCGAACTCCGTCACGCGTCGCGGCGCCCCGTGTTGTCGGGCGGCCGCGTAGAGTGCGGCGGTCGCCATCCCCTCGATAGACCGCCCCGGGAGCAGGTCCTCCTCGACGGCCCGGCGGTAGACGACGCCTGCAGTCTCGCGAACCGGTTCGGCGAGGTCGAGGGCGGAGGCCATTCGGCTGATCTCCCCGAGCGCCTGCTTGAGGTTTCGCTCACGGGCATCTTTCGCCCGGAAGCGCTCGTCCCAGGTGCGCAGGCGTCGCATCCGGTTCCGTTTGCGCGACGAGAGGCGCTCGCCGTAGGCGTCCTCGTCGCGCCAGCCGATGTTCGTCGAGAGCCCCCTGTCGTGCATGAGTTCGGTCGTCGGCGCTCCGACCCGGCTCTTCCCGTCGCGGTCTTCGCCGTCGAACGACCGCCACTCGGGTCCGCGGTCGATAGCGTCCTCGTCGAGCACTAACCCGCAGTCCCGACACGCGGCTTCTCCCCGCTCCTCGTCACGGAGGACCGACCCGCTACATTCCGGACAGGAGCGCTCCACCGACGGTTCCGACGTGGCGTCCGATTCGGCGACGTGCTCCGACGTAGCGTCCGATTCGGCGGCGTACTGGTCCTCCCGACTGAACGTTGTCTGTGTCATTGGAGTGGATCCAGGCGGTCTCGACAGCCGTGGTGCCTGTTAGCACCCTCTTCGGGGAGGCCTCTCATGAACGAACGGCGGAGTCCCAGACGCTGGGAATCCGACCGCTCTGTTTCCCTCCGCGAGAAGTACGCCCGAGACGGCCGATAGCGACCGACCGCAGGTTTATCTCGGGTGGGGCGGCCAACCCGTGCCGATGGACCCGCTCGGCGCTCTCGCCGTCGACCCCGGTCGGTCGCTGGTGTTCTGTGGCTACCTCGCCGGCGGCATCGCACTCGGGACCGTCAGCGGCCTGACTCCGGGGATCCACGCCAACACGTTCGCGCTCCTCCTGGCCGGTGTGGCGTCGGCGGTACCGGGCCCGCTGGCCTTCCTCGGCGCGGCGATGCTCGCCGCCGGGACCGTCCACACGTTCCTCGACGTGGTACCCGCGCTGGCGCTGGGCGTCCCCGACCCCGCGATGGCCAGTAGCGCCCTCCCCGGCCACCGACTCGTCCTCGAAGGCCGCGGCCGCGAAGCGCTCCGGCTCTCGGCGATGGGCAGCGCTGGAGCGGTCGCCCTCGCCGTCCCGCTCGCGATACCGGTGACGCGGGTGATGCAAGTCGCCTATCCGACCCTCCGGGCACACATTTCGCTCGTACTCGGATTCGCGGCGCTCGCGCTGGTCCTGACCGAGACCGGAGTTCGCGGGAAGGTCGGCGGGGCCCTCGCCGTCGGAGCCAGCGGCGGGCTCGGTGCCGTGACGCTGGACCTCCCGGTGGACGGTCTCGTCGGAGCGGGGAGCGTGCTCGCGCCGATCTTCGCGGGACTGTTCGGCGTCCCGGTTCTGCTGGACGCACTCACGGGCGCCGGGGTACCGAAACAGGACTCACCGGAGGTGACGACGCCGCCCGCCGCCGTCGGCGCGTTCGCGCTCGTCGGGACACTCGGTGGCGCGGCCGTGGGCTACCTGCCCGGCGTGTCGAGTGCCGTCGCGGCGACGCTCGCGCTGGGTGTCGTCCCCGCCGCCGGTGCTCGCGGATTTCTCGTGACGACCAGCGGCGTGAACACCGCAAATACCGTGTTCGCGCTCTTCGCGCTCGTCGCGTTCGGCACGCCCCGGACGGGAGTCATGGTCGCGGTCCAGCGTTCGGGCGTCGCCGTCGAGTTACCCGTCCTGCTGGCGGGCGTCGTCGCCGGCGGAGCCGCGGGATTCGTCCTCGTCCTGGCGCTCGGCGACCGGTATCTGCAGACGGTCGGCCGTCTCGACTACACCCGTCTCTCGGTGAGTGTTCTCGCGTTACTGCTCGTCCTGATGGCTGTCCTCGCGGGTCCGATGGGAATCGGCGTCTTCGCGGCGGCAACGCTCGTCGGGTTGATCCCGGTCAGGTTCGGTGCCCGCCGTGCCAACCTGATGGGCGTGTTACTCGTGCCGCTCGCACTCGGACTTTAATCCACTGCACACCATAGGTTCCCCATGGGTCGAGACCTAGACGACGTAGACCGGAGCATCCTCTACTTGCTCCAGCGAGACGCGCGCAACACGACGGCACAGGAGATCGGCGACACGGCTGGTGTCTCGGCCAGTACCGTTCGCAACCGGATCGACCAGCTCGAAGCGGACGGCATCATCAAAGGGTACCATCCGGAGATCGATTACGAGGCGGCCAATCTCCCGCTCCAGGTGACGTTCGTCATCTCCGCACCGCCCACCGAACTCAAACAGTACTCCGAGGATATCAGGGCGATCCAGGGCGTCATCGACGTTCGTGAGATGCTCACTGGTCGGCGCAACATCCACGTCGATGTCGTCGGGACGAGTACGAGAGATATCACCAGGATCACCGACGCGATCCACGACATCGGTGTCAAAATCGAGAGTTCAGAGATGATGCGACAGCGACACGTCCAGCCGTTCAATCACTTCTTCTTGCAGGGTACAGAAGACAGGGACGCGCACACGGAAGCTGGCGACGAAGAACGATCGTAGACATGGCGGAACTTTGGGGTTTTCCCGGAAATCCGCAGATCATCCGAGTTTTTTCGGTGGTTTCCGCACTCACCGATCGCAGACAAACAGTATAATCCCCACCTGTTTCGGAATCCTGTATTGGTCCGTTAGCGTTCACAACACCGTTATCCGGGGCCGATACCACTCTCCCACAGAGGGAGTGAAGCCGGTCAGGTCTGCTGGCCGGTTCCCGCTTGGGACCCCCCTCGACATAATGAAAGACACGACCTTCGATGCCCTAGCGAACGAACACCGGAGAGACCTCCTGGTCGCACTTCTCGACGAGAATCCACAGGACGCTGCCGTTCACGCTTCCGAAGACGTGGATGATGGGGCACTGAAAACCAGGCATCGCTTACAGACCGCGATGTATCACAGTCACCTTCCGAAACTCGTGGATTACGGTTTCATCGAGTGGAACACTGACGCCCAGGAGATCACCAGAGGGCCACAGTTCGGGGAGATCCGACCGCTGCTCGAGTGTATCGACGAGTCCGCCGGGGGCTAACCGACCCTGGGGATTCACTCGAACGGGGTGAGGTTCTGACAGACCTGCAGACAGGCAGACGGGTCGACAGTTCCTGCGAGCGTTCAGGCGTCGGCGACCTGCCGGAGCACGTCGGGCGCCTCCTCCAGGGCCTCGTCGAGCGCGTCGGCGTCGGGGCCACCGCCCTGGGCGAAGTCGGGCGGGCCGCCACCGCCGCCACCGACCATCCCCGCGAGGCGGCTGACGACCTCGCCGGCGTTGACCGCCGACCCGTCGGGCGTGGCGACGACGAAGGTCGCACCGTCGAGACCCGAACCGATGACGGCGATCTTCCCCTCCTCGACGAGGGCGTTGGCGGTCGCCCGTAACTCGTCCATGTCGGCGTCGATGCGCTGGACGACCGCCGTGGTGCCGTCGACGTCGACCTCTTCACCGTCCGCGGACCCCTCGGCGCGGACCTCGGCGAGTTGCTCCTTGAGGTCCTCGATCGTCTTGCCCCGTTCTTTCCACTCCTCGAAGAAGCGCTCGGCGGTCTCGGGCACCTCCTCGGGCGAAACGTCGAGCGTCTCGGCCGCCTCGGTCAGTGCGTCCTCGGTGTCCTGGGTGGCCTGGATCGCGGCGTCGCCGGCGGCGAAGGTAAAGCGGACGACGCCGTCCTGGACGCGCTCCGTGCCGAGGACCTTGATGGCCCCGATATCGCCGGTGCGGGCGACGTGCGTGCCGCCACAGGCCTGGACGTCGTCGTCGACGTGGATCAGACGGATGTTCTCACCGGTCGGGATGCCGCCCTGGTAGAGGTCGAACCCGTACTCCGCCTCGGCCTCGTTGCGGTCGGGCCACTCCTGGGTGACCGGCGTGTTCCCGCGGACGACGTCGTTCGCCCGGTGTTCGATCTCTCTGACCTCCGCGCGGGAGACCGAGTCGTAGTGGGAGACGTCGATGCGCGAACTCTCGGTCCCCTTCTGGGCGCCGGCCTGGCGGACGTGCTGGCCGAGCACCTGCCGGGCGCTGTGGACGACGATGTGGGTCGCGGTGTGGTGTCGCATCAGGCGCCGTCGTCGGGTCACGTCGATCTGCCCGCGGACGAACTCGCCCTTGCCGGGGTCGTCGTCGCAGGTGTGGACGATGACGCCGTCGACGCGCTGGACGTCGCTCACCTCGACGGTGACGTCGTCGGTCGACAGCGTCCCGTGGTCGGGTGGCTGTCCCCCACCCTCGGGGTAGAACATCGTCTGGTCGAGCACGACGTCGTAGTCGCCGTCACCGCGCTCGAACACTTCCAATACGACGGCCTCGAACTCCGTTCGTTCCTGGTCGTCGTAGTAGAGCCGCTCGGTCTCGGGCAGGTCACCGAGTCGCTCGTCGTAGGTCCGACCCTCCGCTTCCGCTGCGGCCTCGCCACCGCCGTGGCGCTTGGCGACCAGCGCGTAGAAGTCGTCGGGTTGGGCCACGTCGACGCCGTGTTCGGCCGCCACCTCCGCGACCATGTCGGGTTGAATGCCGTGTGAATCGTACAGTTCGATGAGTTCCTCGACGGGGATGGGTCGCCCGGAGTCGGCGTACTCCTCGGCGAGCTGGCGGACGCGCCGCCCCCCGCGGTCGAGGGTCTCCCGGTAGCGCTCGACCTCCGTGCGGACGATGTCCCGGATCGTGTCGCGGTTCTCGTAGCCCAGCCGCTCGGCCTGCATGTCGACGAGTTCGTCCAGCGGGGCGTCGATCCCGACGGTGTCGGTCATGCGTTTGGTCCGCCGGAGCACCATCCGGGCGAGATAGCCCGTCCCGACGTTCGAGGGGACGATCTCGTCGCCGAACATGTACGCGAGGGTGCGCGAGTGGTCAGCGATCGCGTAGATGGCTTCCAGCGGTTCGAGCAGTTCCCGGAGCTGGGCGGTCGGCACGCCGAGTTTGTCGGCGATATTGTCGCGGGCGGCCTCGACGTCCTCGACCTCGTCGATGTCCATGTTGCCAGCCAGCGTGGCGGCCCGCCGGACGATCTCCTCCTCTTCGTCGTCGTAGGAGAGGCCCGCGTTGTCCTTGAGGAAGTCGATCATCTCGGGGTAGATGGCCTCGTAGACGGTGGGGGTGCCCTGGGACATCCACGCCCAGCGTTCGATGCCGTAGCCGGTGTCGATGACCCGGCGGTCCATCTGGCTGTACGTGTTCCCGTCTTTCATCTCGATGTCCCCCTCCGGGTCCTGCTCGAACTGCATGAACACGAGCGTCGCGAGTTCCAGTCCCCTGTAGATGACCTCGAAGGCGGGACCGGCGTTGCCGCCGCCGACCCACGGGTCCTCGATGAGCGTGACGTCCTCGCGGGGGATACCCAGTTCGGCACAGAAGTCCATGCAGTGGGCGACACACTCGTCTTTCCAGTAGACCTCGCCCTCGTAGGCGTAGCCCGACCCTTCCTCGGCGTTGAACGCGTGGTGGCCGCCCATCTCGAAGGCCATGGTGTGACGGCCCGTCTTCCCGACGTTGTCGATGTCCTGCATCCGGATACAGGGCTGGGAGACGACGAGCGGGTTCGCGGGCGGGGGCGACTCGCCGCTCGTGACGTGTGGCTGGAAACCGTAGATAGACGCCTGGGTCAGCAACACGTCGTCACGCCAGCGGTTGGCCGCGACGGGATAGGGGTCGATGCGTTCGTGGTCGCGGTCTTCGAAAAAGGAGAGAAAGGCCTCGCGCATCTCCTCTAAACTGTACTCGTCGTCGAGTCCGGGGTCGCCGATGAAGCCGTACTCGGCACACGGCGGCTCGCCGCAGGTCTCCCGGTCGGCGTCGAGCGTCCAGAAGTGGGCCCCACACTCGGCGCAGGTCTTGCGCTCGAACCCCTCCTCCTGGAAATACTCGAGCCGGTATTCTTCTTCGAGGTCGCTCATTCGTTGGCGGGTATTGGCCGAGGCGCGGGTAAAACAGTTCCGAACGTGTGCCACTCGCTCTGACCCCGTCCACGACGGTCGACCGCCAGCGACCGGAAAATCGGCCGCTTCGAGGCTCCTGGACCGGCGACCCCTTCCGGGATACAGGGACTGCTGGCACTCTTCAAGACACAGGAACCACTGGCGCTCTCCGGGACACGGGGCCACACTGGCGCTCTCCGGCACGGGGCTGTCGCGTCGCTCCGGGTGGCCACAAGGCCTATTTCCGACGCGAGACGAGAGCCACTGATGGTTACCCCGCTCGAAATCGCTCTGCTCGTCGTCGCGGTCCTCGCCGTCGTCGTCGGGTACAAGATACTCAAGAACGTCAAGGCACTCGTCGTCAACGCCATCGTCGGCCTCGTCGTCCTGATACTCGCCAACGTCTTCGGTCTCGGCGTCGAGATTTCCCTGCTCGCGGTGCTCATCTGTGCCGTCGCGGGGATCCCCGGTGCGATCCTCGTCATCCTGCTCGCGCTCGTCGACGTCGCGTTCGTACCCGCCGTCGTCGCGCTGCCGGTATGACGTGGACGCGCCGCATCGCAGTCTTCGGGTTCCTCGCGCTCGTCGTACTCGTCGGCGCGGCGACGCTGGGACTGGCTGTACTCACGGACGACGGTGGACCCGCGGACGCGACGATCGAGACCTTCGAGCCCCGCGTCGCGGTCGGCAACGAGTCCGACGACGCGCTTTCGGGGTCGGGCGAGGTCGTCACCTGCAACGACCGCGGACCGATGCCCGGGAACGCCGCTGTCGAAGGTCGCCTGACGTTCGAGCGCGCCCTCCGCGACGAGGGGCCACGCGAGGCTTCCTTCCGCGCCGTCGTGACCGTCGGCGACGACCTGATCACCGACTCGCTGAACGTGACGCTTTCACCCGGCGGATCGACGCGCTTTCTGCCGATGGCGATCGTCGACCAGCCCGAGACGCTCTCCGGTGGCGACCGGGTGACGGTCCGCACCCGGATCACGACCGAAGGGACCACGGTCGCGTCGGCGAACCGGACCGTCCAGGTCGACGAACGGGACATCCCCTGCGAGGAGGAACGAGCGGGCTGACAGGCCCCACGCGAACGACCGGCCGTCGGCGAACGGGCTGACCGCCAGAGACTCGGTCAGACGACCCGCGGCCCGTTCAGACGACCCGCGGCCCGTTCAGACGATACGGTTCGTGAACTCGCCGCCCTCGACGTACGCCCGGTAGTTCTCGGCGAACAGTTCGATACCCCGGTCGAAGTAGTAGGGGCTCGACCCGGCCATATGGGGCGTCACCACGACGTCGTGGCGGTCCCGTAGCGGCGAGTCCTCGGGGAGCGGTTCGGGGTCGGTGACGTCCAGTGCCGCCCCGCGGATCTGCCCCGTCTCCAGTGCATCGATCAGTGCTGTCTGGTCGACGATGGGACCGCGCGCAATGTTGACGAGGACTGCCTCGTCGTCCAGTCGCTCGAATTCGGCCTCGCCGATCAGCCCCTCGGTCTCGTCGGTCAGCGGGCAGGCGACGACGAGGTAGTCGGCCCGGTCGAGGACGGTGTCGAGTTCGTCGGGTGAGTAACAGTCGTCCGCGCAGTCGGGTGCCGTCCCGGGGTCGCGTTTGGTGCCGATGACCTCCATGCCCATTCGCTGGCCGTACTCGCCGACGCGAGTGCCGATGGCACCCAGTCCAACGACGCCGAGGGTATCGTCACCCAGTTCGCCGCCGGTATAGCGCTCCCACTCGCCGGCGCGTTGCTGGCGGATCCCCTCGTGGATGCGCCGCTCGAACACGAGCAGGTAGCCGAGCACCTGCTGGCCTATCTGTTCGGCGTGCACGCCGGAACTGTTCGTGAAGACGATCCCGCGTTCGGCGAGTGCGTCGATGGGGTAGGCGTCCACGCCCGCGTTCAGCGCCTGGACCCACGCCAGCGAGTCGGCGGCCGCGAGGAGTTCCTCGCTCAGCGAGAACGTCAGGACGACCTCCGCGTCGGGGATGGCTTCGAGTGCCGCCGCCTCGTCGCTGGCCACCCGGAGGTCGACCTCGGGTAGGTGGTCCGCGAGCGCGGGCCGGATGCGCTCTGCCGCGTGGATGTCGTGGTCGAGCAAGAGGACGTCGGGGCCTCTCATACCCAGTGGATGACGCGAGCGGTGCAAACCGTTTTCCCTCGCTACAACCCGGCGTGTCTTCGTGTCGGTTCGGAGTCGAATCGCGAGTGATCCTCCGGATGGACCGGCTGTTTACCGCCCGGGCTCGAAACAACTGTTGCATTCAGGGAATAGATGTAACATTCCGAGCCATCACAGCGAACGCAACCGCCGTCACGCTTGTGCGATGGAAGCCCTCGGCGGGCTCGCGGTCGCTGCGCGACATATCTGCGCTCTCAGCACCGCCCGCGCAGATAGGGGTCGCGCAGGCGACTCAACTCGCTTCGCTCGCGCGAGCCCGCCTCACGAGTCGTTCCTCCCCGTTCGGCCAGTGGCGCGTCGCGCCACGCACGCCTCGCCCTTCCAGTCCGCCAGGATAATTTCTTGTCGGGTCGGCCACCGCTCATTCCACGTCGAGACAGCCTGTGAGACCAGATTTCCCTGGTGGACTGAAAGGGCGAGGGCCGCTGGCGTTCATGTAGTCGCCTGAGCGGGCTCTATTCGAGCGAGTGCGGTGCCGTGCGGCTGTCCGAGCGAGAATATCCCGCTCAGCGACCGCCAGCGGCCCGAGGGCTTTCAACGCTCACTGGTGAGGGCGGTGCGGCCATCGGATCGAGTTTCTTCCAGAACGTCGCCACACGAAACCAGCGTTACATCCACTGAACGGCTGTCACGGAGCAGCGTTCGGCGAAAGCATTGTCTCACCCCTACTGCTGGGTGTTTCGCGACGGCAACTGCGGGATGAGCCACGCGAGGAAGTGGTCCGGGCTGCGGGTCTGGGTCCAGAGGCGGCCCTCGCCGCTGAACTCACAGACCAGTCCCTCACCGCTGAACAGCGTCGACTTCAGGCCGCCGACCTTGCGGACCGAGAAGTCCAGCGAGTCCTCGAAGGCGACGATGTGACCGGTGTCGACGATGTGCGTCTCGCCGGCGTCGACTGTCGTCTCGTCGATCGCGCCGTAACTGGAGAGGAAGGCCTCGCCCGTGCCCTCCAGTCGGAGGAGAAAGAGCCCTTCGCCGCCGAAGAAGGTCCCTGCACCGCCGAACTCGGTGTCGACGTCGACCGAGGGCTCCGAGGCGAGAAACGACGTCGACTGGACGTAGAGCGTCTCGTCAGAGAGTGTGTGATGCGAGACGTCGCCCGACAGCGCCGGCGCCAGCTGGAGCGTCCCCGCCTCGCTGGCGGTGAACGTGTTCATGAAAAACGACTCGCCGCCGAAGACCGACCGCGAGAGCGACTTCAGGAGCCCGCCCTCCGCGCGCGTCTCGACGTCGATACCGGGAGACTGGCTGACCATCGCGCCCGCCTCGGCACGGACGGTCTCACCCGCTTCGAGGTCGAGCGTGAGCTGTGCGTACGACGGCCGGTGGGAGATCTCGTGCTCCATGGGTGTCACGACGCGCCGAGAGACCGAGAAAGTTCGTGTCAGCAGGACAGAAGTCGAGTGGTCAGTTCAGCGTCTCGACTTCCTCGGCGAGGTCGTCGATCTCGTCGACCGGTCCGTTGACGAACAGTCCGTGGCCGATGAGTGCGACGGCGACCAGCGCGAGTACCGGCACCGACGCGCTCATCGGGACCCGCGTGAAGAAGCCGACCCCGACGCCCGTGAGCAGACTCCCCATCACGCCGAACAACAGCAGGTCGTAGTACTTCCACGTGTAGGCCATACAGAGAGGACGTGCCCGGGTGAAATAAGCGCTGGGGCGTCCCTGCCGAGGTCTCCGACGACCTACCGCGGGGCTACAGGACCTGTCGGAGTGCCAGGGGACGTCACTCGACGACGAGCGGCGTCTCGCTCCGGTAGACGACCCGCATCGGGAGCCCCTCGGGGTCGGTCGGGGGGTCCGCGGGGAGCGAGCGGAGTTCTCCGCGACCGGGTCGGGCGGTGTAGGCCAGGACTGTCGCGTCGAGGACGTCCTCGATACGGACCTCGTGGTCGCCGGTGGCTTCGGCGGCGGCCTGGACGGTCGGCGGGGCGTCGCGGTCGTAGCCCGCGAGGGTCCGCATCCGCTCGGCGTACCCCCCGGCGTAGCGCTTCGAGTGTTCGAGCGGGTCGCCGGCGAAGGCACGGAAGCAGACCTCGGGATGGGACTCGACGAACGCCGGCCGCGCCTCGGGGACGTTCTGGAGGAGTTCGTCGACGGCGGCGATAGCGTCGCTGACCGCGAACGCCTGCTTCGAGAGCGAGCGGCCAGTCTTGCGCTCGTTGACGCGGTTGGCCGCGGGATACCGGCGTTTGCGAGTGGCTTCACGCACTGGCGGCGTGACTACCGACCCCGACCGGGGACCGAGGACGCCGCGCGCGAGTTCGTCGCACTCACGTTCGCCCTCGCCCGACTCGTGCAGGCCGATGGGGACGTCCACGAGAATCCGCTCGGCACGCTCCTCGTACTGGGCCCAGAGGTCGCCCACACCGGGGAAGACCGGCGCAGCCTCGAACCCCGAGGCGTCGAACGCGACGGCCACCCACGAGCCGTTCGCCCAGGTGGCACCGACGTACAGCGGTTCGCCCACACTCATCACCGGCGCTTGGCGGTCGGCACTGAAAAGTCTCACCGCTCCGGTACCCAGAAACCCGTTGAAATCTCACTCCCCCGACTACTTCGACGACAGCTCTCTCGGATCCGAGAGCGGCGGACGTTCCTGACGACCCGTCGAACGCGTCCGCCGGTGACAGCCAGAGCTGGCTTCGACCGGTGTTCGCTCACCCCCGACATTAAGGCCGTGAACTTACCAGGTAGTCACACGTTACCTAGGGACATGAAAGGCGTTCTCAACGAAACGACACAGACGATCCACAAGCACGAAACGGGAGAATCGGCCTTCGGGACCGAGTGTGGGGCCACACATCAACTCTCCTCGGAGAACCTCCACGTCGTCTCCGTCACGTCGGCGAGTGCCGCCACCGACGTCGACAAGTGCGGTCGGTGTTTCGACGGCGGAGGCGGCTACTGAACCGGCACGTCGTCTACTGGCCACAGGGCTCCCGACCGAACAGGGCGTGCAACCGACCCACTCAGTCGTGACGGAACGCCCGCTGACCGGTCATGACCATGGCGACGTCGTGTTCGTCGGCGGCCTCGACCACCGCGTCGTCGTTCTTGGAGCCGCCGGGCTGGATGACCGCCTCGATGCCCGCCTCGATCCCCTTCTCGACGGCGTCCGGGAACGGGAAGAAGGCGTCCGAAGCCATGACGGCGCCCTCGGCGGACTTGCCCTCGGCGTCTGACTCGGCTTTCATCGCCGCGATGTCCACGGCGTCGACCCGCGAGACCTGCCCCGCACCGACGCCCACCGTCTCGGTACCGGACGCGAACACGATGGCGTTGGACTTGACGTGTTTGATCGTTCGCCAGGCGAAGAGCATCGACTCGACCTGTTCGTCGGTGGGTTCGCGCTCGGTGACGACTTCGAGGTCCTCGCGGGTGAGCGACTGGGTGTCGCGCTCCTGGACGAGGCGGCCGCCGACGAGTTTCTTCTCGGTGAGTCGCTCCTCGACGTCGTAGTTCTCCCCGACGTCGAGGACGCGCAGGTTCTCCTTCTCCGAGAGGGTCGCCAGGGCGTCGTCGGTGTAGCCGGGCGCGACGACGACCTCCTTGAACGAGTCGATTATCTGGACGGCGGTCGCCGCGTCGCACTCCCGGTTCAGTGCGACGATGCCGCCGAAGGCGCTCTTGGCGTCGGTCGAGAGCGCGTCGGCGTAGGCGTCGGCGAGTGTCTCGGCCGTGGCACAGCCTGCGGGGTTCGTGTGCTTGATGACCGCCGCCGCCGGGCGGTCGAACTCCTTGACCAGATTGAGCGCGCCGTCGGCGTCGTTGTAGTTGTTGTAACTCAGCGCGCGAGCGCCCTCGTTGAGCTGGTCGGCGCCGACGACGCTGGCCTCCTCGGTCGTGGGGTTGGCGTAGACGGCGGCGTCCTGGTGGGGGTTCTCCCCGTAGCGCAGGTCCGCGGCGTAATCGTTCGAGATGAGTCGTCGCTCGGGGAACGGGCCGCCGGTGTCGCCCGCGACGGAGACCTGCCCCGTCTCGTGGTCGACGGTGACGCGGTCCTCGGCGAACCACTTGACTGCCCGCGGGTAGGCGCGGAACTCGCCCTCGTAGAGGACGCGGTCCTGGAGGTCTTCGCGGTCGTCACCCTCGTAGACGGGGACCGGTTCCTGGGTGACGACGGGGCCGCCGTCGACCTCGTCTTCGACGACCGAGCCGTCCTCGGCGACCGCGTCGGTGACGACGTGGACCGTACAGCCGACGAGTTTCGTGCCGTACTCCAGCGCGTCGCCCCAGGCGTCCATACCGGGGAACGAGGGGAGTAGCGACGGGTGAACGTTCAGCGTCGTCGGGGTCTCGTCGAGGAACACCTCCGAGAGGACGCGCATGTAGCCGTCGAGACAGACCAGGTCGAACTCGTATCCCGAGAGGGCCTCGACGACGCGGCGCTCGTGGTCGCGCCGGGAGTCCCCGTCACGCTCGACGACTTCGGTGGGGATCCCGCGCTCGGCTGCGGCGTCGAGTACCGGCGCGTCGGCGTCGTTCGTGAGAATTACCGCGAACTCCGCGCCTCCGGGTGCGCGGTCGGCGACGTTCAGCAGGTTCCGTCCTCGGTTGCTCGCCATCCCTGCGAGTTTCATACCTGACTCGCCGGCACGCCCGCGCAAAGTAGTTGCGAAGCGCCTGTCCGACGGGCGTGACTATCGACACTGTCGACACAATCGCGCCAGTCGGCCGAAAACCAGCAGGGGCCCGGAACGCGACCGGTGTCGGGGCACCGCTCGGGACGAACGGCGCTCTGTGCGATCGGAGTACAGGGGTCGGTCGAAAAACGACTGGTGACTGGTCCCCGGCTACGTCGCAGTTCGGGTGCGAACTGCGCGCCCGGGGGCAGATAACTGCGGGACAGCGTCACAACAGCGGTGGCCTGGGGTATCCACGACAGATAGGTCGGTCGGCGGATGCAACGCGTACTCTGTTCACCTCCACACTCTCTCTCGGTCGAGTCTCACTGTTAACCGTTGTCCACATATTGTTTGGACCATCCGTATCTCTTCCAGTCGTATTAGGGGATATTCGGACTGGCCATCGACGGGTGGGCAACCGCTCCGTGACCGACGTCCGTGCGGAACTTTCGTGAGCTATCGCCGTCCTCAGACGCTGACGACACGATCGGATGTATAAGGATCGTATATCCACCACCGATCTCCTTTGTGTATTGGACGAAAAGCAATATATTCGGTCAGAAACGAGCCGTCCTGTGAAACAGATGGTTCCCAGTGCGGGTTCGGACGTCGCGGATCCCCGTTCGAGTGTGGCAGTCGAGACGAACAGGTCGGAACAGAAACGAGGGCAGGAGTGGAGCGGAGCAGAGCCGACGGCGGGGTGTGTAGTGCGTGAGTAACGCGTCGACGCACCCGCGGGTACTGGAGTTGCCCCGCGACGACGACGGGCTCGCGACGACGCCACAGGCCCGTCGCCGGCTGCTGGAACTCCTGCCGGCGTTTCTGAACGATATGCTGACCGAGGCCGGTGCCGAGAGGCTCGTCGTCACGCTGGACGGGAGCGTCGACACGACAGTGGCGGCCACGATCGCCACCGAGGCGGTGGACCCGTCGGACGTGCTCGGCCTCGTGATGCCGGTCCACAAGAGCCACGAGGTGGCCGCCCGCGAGGCCGAAGCGTTCGCCTCCGCGCTCGGCATCGACTACCGCCGGTGTAACATCCGCCCGATACTCGCGGCCTTCCAGAACGTCCTCGGGACGGTCGCCGAGGAGACCGACGACGCCGTCGCCCTAGCCAACGCCCAGGAGCGGTTCCGGATGGCGTGTGCCTACTACCTCTCGAACACAGAGAACGGGCTCGTCGTCGGGACGGTCAACCGGACCGACCGGTTGCTGGGCACCACCGCGAAGTACGGCGACATCGGCGCCGACTGTCACCTCCTGGGCGACCTCTACCGGACGGAGGTCCGCGAACTCGCCCGCGGCCTCGAGATCCCCGACGCGATCACCGACGACTCGCCGCGCGGTGGTTTCGAGGCAGGACTGCGTGGCATCGACGAGCTGGACGTCGACGACCGGACACTCGACCGCCTCCTCCGACACCGCATCGACGAGGGCTACAGTTCCGAGGCGACCGCCGACCTGCTCGGTATCGACCCCGCGGTCGTCCAGCGCGTCCTCCGCTGGTGTCGGACCACCCGCCACAAGCGACACCATCCCCGAAAACCCTCGATGGACGGATGACCGCGCCCAACGTCCGGGAACTCCGGGCCCACCCTGATTCGACACCCTTTCGTGTCGACTCGTCGGACCCACGGGTATGACAGACCGCTCCGCGCTGTCGGCCGTCTCGCCACTCGACGGCCGGTACGCGCGCTACACCGAACCGCTCGTCCCCTACGCCAGCGAGCGGGCGCTCATGCGAGCACGTACCCAGGTCGAGGTGGAGTACCTCCTCGCGCTCGCCGACCTCGACGAGACACCCCTCGACGTCGACTCGGCACAGCGCGAGCAGCTCCGGGCCGTCTACGAGGAGTTCGACGAGGACGACGCCGCCCTGATAAAGCGCATCGAGACCGAAGGCTACGGTGAGTACGCGGCGACCAACCACGACGTCAAGGCTGTCGAGTACTTCGTCCGCGAGCGTCTGCCCGACGATCTCGACGCCGCCCAGTGGATCCACTTCGCGCTGACCAGCGAGGACGTCAACAATCTCGCTTACCGCCTGCTCGTCAAACCTGCCGTCGAGGACGTCCTCCTGCCCGAACTCCGCGAGGTCCGCGACGCGCTCGCCGAGTTGGCCCGGGAGTACCGCGACGTGCCCATGCTCGCGCGCACCCACGGCCAGCCCGCCACGCCGACCACCTTCGGCAAGGAGATGGCCGTCTTCGCCTCGCGCCTGGGCCGTGCCATCGGCCGCGTCGAGGCAGCGACTGACGACCTCTCGGGGAAGCTCGCGGGGGCGTCCGGAACCTACGCCGCCCACCACGCCGCCTACCCCGACGTGAACTGGCGCGTGTTCGCCCGGCTGTTCGTCCGTGACCTCGGTCTCGACCACGAGCCGTTGACGACACAGGTAAACCCCTCGGACGACCTCGCGGCGCTGTTCGACGCGCTCCGGGGTGTCAACAGCGTCCTGCTCGACCTAGATCGTGACGCCTGGCTCTACGTCTCCGACCGGTACCTGGGCCAGGACGCCGCCGCCGGCGAGACGGGGTCGTCGACGATGCCCCACAAGGTCAACCCGATCGACTTCGAGAACAGCGAGGGGAACCTCTCGAAGGCTAACTCGGATCTCGTCTTCCTCGCCGACTACCTCACCACCTCCCGGCTCCAGCGCGACCTCTCGGACTCGACGGTCAAGCGCAATATCGGCGCCGCGCTCGCACACTGTCTCATCGGCTACGGAAAACTGCAGAACGGCCTCGACAAGGTCGTCCCCAACGAGCAGGTGATGGGCGAGGAACTCGACGCCACGCCCGAGGTCATCGGGGAGGCCGTCCAGACGATTCTGCGCCGCGAGGGCCACACCGACGCCTACGAGCGGGTCAAAGAACTGACTCGCGGTCGGAACGTCACTGTCGCGGACTTCCACGACCTCTTCGCCGACCTCGACGTCCCCGAGTCGGTGCGCGAGGAGTTACAGGCGCTGACCCCGGCCGGCTACACGGGCGTCGCCACCGACCTCGTCGACGACATCGGGGAGCGATAGGTACAGGGTGTAGAGGTAGCAATTCGTGGTGTTCGAGTTGTCGTGACCGCACTCGTACCCGTGAGATGGAAGCCCTCGGCGTGCTCGCGGATCGCTTTGCTCCCCGCTCGCGTTAGAGGCGCGTAGCGCCTCGCAGCTCGCGGATAGAGCCCGCTCAGGCGACTCGGTTCGCTCCGCTCACCGCGAGCCCGCCTCGCCCTTCCAGTCCGCCAGGGGACATAGTCTGTGGCGCCGGCTACCGAACGTTCCACGTCGAGACGGCCTGTGCGACACATATTGACCCTGGCGTCCTGACGAGCGTAGCGAGTCAGGGCTCGGGAGAGCTTGCTCTCCCGGCGGACTGAAAGGGCGAGGGCCGCTGGCGGCGAGTGAAACGAGCGGAGTCGCCTAAGCGGGCTCTATTCTCGCGAGTGCTGTGCGGTGCGGGTGTTCGAGCGAGAATACCCCGCTTGGTTCGAGAGACCGTGGCTCTCTCGTCATCCCGAAAATCTTCGATTTTCGGAGACAGCGACCGCCAGCGGCCCGAGGGCTTTCAACGCTCACCGACGAGTGCGGTGCTGTCGCCGATACCAGTTTCTTCCGAACGATCCTGGTCTGAAACAACCGTTCAGTACGCACTCTAGAGTGAACGCCTGTGAAATTCCATCTCGTACGAACCGTTCGACGGTACACTCTCTCCACCCACCGACGTGGTTTTCACCCCGTGATACGTAGTGACACACATGTTCCAGAACCGGACGGCCGCAGGCGAGCGACTGGCGGATACACTCGCCAGCGAGGGCGTCGACGCGGACATCGTGCTCGCGATCCCGCGAGGCGGTCTCCCGGTGGGTCGGCCCGTCGCGGACCGGCTGGGCGTCCCGTTCGGCGTCGTGGTCGCCTCGAAGATCGGCGCACCGGGAAACCCCGAATACGCAATCGGTGCAGTCGCCGAAGACGGGACCGTCTGGCTCGACGACGACGACGTGGTCGACCGCCTGACCATCGACGAGGCGTACCTGGAAACCGAGAGCGAGCGCGAACGGGCGGTCGCCGAGGAGAAAGCCGAAAGCTACCGCGACGGACCGCGCCCCTCCTTCACCGGCGAGCGCGTGGTCGTCGTCGACGATGGCGTCGCGACCGGCGCCACGATGCGGGCCTGTCTCCAGCTCGTCCGCGACGACGGCCCGGAACTGCTGGTCGTCGCCGTCCCCGTCGGACCGCCGGACACCCTGGCGGCACTCGGGGAGATCGCCGACCGGGTCGTCGCCGTCGAACGACCGCCCCAGTTCCGCGCCGTCGGCGCCCACTACCGCGACTTCGACCAGGTCTCGGACGAGGAGGCGATAGAGTATCTCGACGACAGGTGACGTGTCCGGAACCTCGACCGACCCGACACACAGCACGCACGTCGGTGCCGTTAAGCCCCGACAGTGAGACGGATCGCCGAAGAGACGATGGGTGTGTTCTCCTCCGCCCAGAGCCGACGACGGGTGGTCGTCCACCTGACGGTCCTGGCCGCGGTGCTCGTGGTCGGCTACCTGCTCGCCCGTCAGTACCTCCCCTTCCTCCGGACGCCGGAGGCGTTTCGCGACTGGTTGCTGGCGTTCGGTCCGTGGGCACCGGTCGTCTTCGTGGCCGTCCAGGCCGCCCAGGTCGTCGCGGCGCCGGTCCCGGGACAGGTCGTCGGCGTCGCGAGCGGCTACGTCTTCGGGCTCTGGGCCGGGACGCTCTACAGCATGGTCGGAACAGTCATCGGAGCGACGCTGGCGTTCGCGCTCGCGCGCCGCTACGGCCGCAGCTACGTCGAGCGAGTGCTGAGCCCGTCGGTCGTCGGGCGATTCGACGACATCGTGGCTGACGACGGCCGACTCGCGGTCTTCCTGCTCTTTCTTCTCCCCGGGCCGCCCGACGACGCCATCTGCTTTCTCGCGGGCATCACCGACATCCCGCTGTGGCAACTCGTCGCCATCACCCTCGTCGGCCGCCTGCCGTCGGTGCTCCTGTTGAACCTCGCCGGCGCGCAGATCGCGAGCGAGGGGCTGGCTACCGCGGCGGCCATCCTCCTCGGCGTCGTCGCCGCCACCGCCGTCTTCTACCGCGAGCGCGAGCGGATCCTGACGTTCCTCGAACGCCGGACCGGTGGGTCGCCGGTCGAGTAGCTACCGGTCGGTGGACGCGACCCAGTTGTGCTCTGTTTCGACCGCAAACAGGAGGCCTATGCGACTGGAGTCGCAAGCCGGAGTAGTGCTGGATACCGACAGTCGCGTGTTGACGCTGGGGATGGCCCGCATGGCTGACGCGCTGGGCAACTCCTTTCTCGTCATCGTCCTGCCGCTGTACATCGCCAGCGGCCAGGTGTCACTCGACGGTATCGTCGGCGCCGAGATCGCCGGGTTCGTCCTCCGCGAGGAGACCCTGATCGGACTCGTCCTCTCGCTGTTTGGCCTGCTCAACAGTTTCGGTCAACCGTTCACCGGCCGGTTCTCGGACCGGACCGGCAAGCGGCGTGCGTTCGTCCTCGTCGGGCTGGCCATCTTCGCCGTCGGGAGCGCCACCTACCCCTTCGTCGAGAGCTACTGGGCGGTGCTCGGTGCCCGCGCCCTCCAGGGCGTCGGCGCGGCGTTCACTGTCCCCGCGACGGTCGCACTGGTCAACGACTACGCCGTCTCCGACCGCGAACGCGGCGGCAACTTCGGCGTGTTCAACACCTTCCGGCTCATCGGATTCGGCTTCGGACCCATCATCGCCGGCGTCGTCATCACCGGCGGGTTCGGCGGGCAGGAACCCATCACGTACACGCTCCCCGCCTCGCTCGGCCCGCTCGCCGGCGCCACGGTGTCGGGCTTTGCCGCCGCTTTCGCCGTCGCCGTGCTGGGTGCCATCGTCAGTTTCGTCCTGGTCGTCGTCTTCATCGAGGACCCCCCGAAGGTGGCCGACGAGGCGTCGAAGAACCTCTCGGTCGCCATCCTCGACCGCGACGGCGACGGTCTCGACCCCGTGTTCGTCCTCGGCGTCGGCACGTTCTTCATGGCGACGACCATCGCACTGTTCGCGACGCTGGAGGGACCCGTCCGGACGCGCCTCGACGAGTCGACGTTCCTCTTCTCGGTGCAGTTCGCCGCGGTCGTGATCGCCAACGTCGTCTTCCAGGTACCGATCGGCCGCGCCAGCGACCGCTACGGCCGCCGGCCGTTCATCCTCGCCGGCTTCGCGATCCTGATCCCCTCCGTGTTCGCACAGGGACTGGTCACCTCGCCGCTGGCGATGCTCGCGGCCCGCTTTTTCCAGGGCGTCGCCGTCGCCTGCGTGTTCGCCCCGGCGCTGGCACTGGCGGGCGACCTCGCCGGTGACCGGGGGTCCGGGACGACGCTCTCGGTGTTGACGATGGCGTTCGGGCTCGGTGTCGCGCTCGGCCCGCTCGCCTCGGGCGTCCTCTACAATGTCGGTGGCTTCGCCGCACCGTTCACCTTCGGTGCCGTCCTCGCCGTCCTCGCACTCGTGTTGACCTATTCGCAGGTGCAGGACACCCTCGACGTCTCCGAGCCGCGGGTCGTGCCACAGGACTGACGATCTACGGTGTGTGCGCGTTCGAGAAAGGGAATAGATGTAACAATTCGAGTGGAGACGATTTCCGCAACCTCAGTTGCGCTCCTTGCAATCGCCGTCGTGATCGTGAAATGGAAGCCCTCGGCGCGCTCGCGGTCGCTGCGCGAGATATCCGCGCTCTCCGCACGGCCCGCGCGGATAGGGCCCGCGCAGGCGACTAAAGTGGACGCGAGCCCGTCTCACGGGTCGTTCCTCCCCGTTCGGCAAGTGGCGCGTCGCGCCACACAGGCCTCGCCCTTCCAGTCCGCCAGGGGATACATTCTGTGTGGTCGGCCACCGAATGTACCACCCCGAGACAGCCTGTGTAACGGGATTCTCCCTGGCGGACTGAAAGGGCGAGGCCCGCTGGCGGGTCGGAGGCCGGTGGTCGCCTGAGCGGGCCCTATTCGAGCGAGTGCTGTGCGGTGCGGGTGTTCGAGCGAGAATATCCCGCTCAGCGACCGCCAGCGGCCCGAGGGCTTTCATCGGATCACGTCGAGTGCGGTGCTGTCGAAGACGCGATTTTCTTCCAGAATCCAACGGCACGAAATCATCGTCACTCTCTCACCTGAATGCAACAGTTGTTCCGACTCAGTTCGTGGAGAACACACGCGTCCAAACACGCTCCTGTAACGCCCAGTCCAGAACACACAGCAGTCGCTAGATGTACTCCTGCCGGCGGAAATACTGGAGGAGGACGAACGTGACGACGGCCATCCCGAGCATGACGGCGGGGTAGGCGTAGGACCAGCCGAGTTCGGGCATGTTGAGCGCGCTGTCGGAGAAGTTCATGCCGTAGACGCCGACGACGAACGTGAGCGGGATGAAGATGGTCGCGACGACGGTGAGGACTTTCATCACCTCGTTGGTCGACTGGGAGAGCGCGTTGAGGTAGATGTCGCGGGCGCCACTGGCCAGGTCGCGGTAGGTCTCCGTCAGGTCGACCAGTTGCACGAGGTGGTCGTAGACGTCGCGGAAGTACTTCTCCGTCTCTTCCTGGACCTGGGCGGGGTCGCCGCGCGCGAGGACACCGACGGCCTCGCGGGTCGGCCAGGCGAGCTTCCGGAAGGAGAGCAGTTCCCGACGGACGCTGTTTATCTCTTCGAGCGTGTCGGGTGCCGTAGATTCGAGGACGGCCTCCTCGATCGACTCGATCTTGTCCTCGATCGTGTCCAGGAGCTCGAAGTACCCGTCGACGACTACGTCGATGACGCGATAGGCGGTGAAATCCGGCCCGCGGTGGAGCAGTCGCTCGTCGCCGCGCTCGACGGCCGACCGGACGCGGTCGATAGCCGGAGCGGCCCCGCGAGCGTACGTGACGAGCCAGTCGTCGCCGATGAAGAGGCCGACGGGTTCGTCGCGGATCTCCTCCTCGAAGGTGGTCTCGCCGCGCCGGAGCGTCGCGGTCTTGAGCAGGACGAACGTGTAGCGCTCGTACTCCTCGGTCTTGGGCCGGACGTCGTTGCGGATATCCTCGATCGCGAGCGGGTGCAGGTCGAACAGTTCGGCGACGCGGTCGACGGTGGAGGCGTCGGGTTCGGCGAGGTGAACCCACGTCGTCCCGTCGGCGTCGCGGGCCGCCTCGAGATCGTCGTACTCGGAGACCGTCTCCGCGCTGTAGACAAGTGCGGCGGTCACGTCGTCTCACCCCCGCTCTCGTCGGCGTCTTCCGGACCCGGACCGCCAGTGCGGCCGATGGCGACGAGCGTCAGCCCGACCATGACTGCCGTCACCGAGAAGGCCCGCCCGGGGTAGGGCGTCCAGACGCCCGCCGCGTAAGCGAGGAATCCGACGAGCGAGAGGGCGATGCCGGTGCCCAGCGTGCGGTTCATAGCGCCTCGATACCCCCGACAGCGGCAAAACGTTTGGCACCCACCAATCGCGCGCTGTTCGGTCCGAGACGGGCGCGACAGTCAGGCAGCGGGTTGTTCGAGTCCGGCGATCAGCGTGTCGATCCGCTCCTGTTCGTCGATGACGGCGGGGTGGGCCGCGAAGACGATGACGTAGTCGCTCCCGGTGTCGAACGACGCGACGTGGACGAGCCCGTCAGTGGCCTCACTGCTCCCGTTGCCCTCGAATCGGAACGTCGAGACGGTGCGCTGGCCGCCGAGCGACGTGACGGTGCGGTTGCCCTCGAAACTGACCGAGCCGGCCCCGGTCGACAGGAAGCGCCGGGCGAGTTGCTCGGTCGAGATCCGGCTGAGCGGGTGGACGCTCTGGCCGCCCACGCGGGCGTTCGGCATCGCGAACACCGAAAAGGAGACCGGACTGCTCGTGTTCCCGAGCGGGACGTCGGCGTTCTCGCCCGAACTCGTCCCGTCGCCCGCTTGACCGGTACTCGCGTTGTCGGCGAGCGCCCCGAACCCGCTCGCGTTCAGGTCGCTCGCGGTGACGCTCCGGTTGTACCTGTAGAGGTAGCTCGTGAGGTTGACCTGCCGTTGCTGGCCGGCGACGCCGATCCGGACGACGTTGCGGACCGTCTGGTTGTGCGCCTCCTGGTACCCCGTCTCCTCGAGCGCGGCGTCGCCCACGACGGTCTCGTTCGCGGAGAACTCCAGGGCCTGGGCCCCCGTCAGGAAGCCGAGACAGCCCGCGCTCAGTCCGACGCAGACCACCACGACCGCCAGCGCCCGTCGATAGCTCGCCATGGTCCCACACCGGACGAGGACGGACTTAAACCTGCGGCTGGAAGCCGCGTATCGCGAAAGCGACGCGTGACGGCTACTCGAACCGGAACGTGGTCCCGCCGTCGTCGTCGTCCTGCACCTCGACACCGAGTTCGCCGAGGCGGTCGCGCAGGGCGTCGGCGCGCTCGTAGTTGCCCGCTTCGCGCTCCTCCTGGCGGACGTCGAGGACGAGACTGACAAGGTCCGCGGCGATACCGACGTCGCCGCCCGACGACTCGCCCAGCGAGAGGCCGAACACGTCGCCGCCGAGTTCCTCGAAGGCGTCGATGGCACGCTTGAGCCCCGGGAAGTCGTAGCGGTCGCGGTCGACGACGTGGCCGTTGACCGCCGAGGCCAGTTCGAGGAGTGCGGCCATCGCCTCCCGCGTGTTGAAGTCGTCGTTCATCGCCCCCTCGAACGCCTCGCGAGTATCCTCGACAGTCTCGCGCAGGTCCTCGTCGACGACCGTCGCGTAGGCGTCGACGCTGTCGGCGGCCTCGACAGCCCGGTCGTAGCCGCGTTCGAGCGATTCCCAGCGGTCTTCGGCCTCGGCCAGCGTCGCCTCGGAGAAGGTCGGGTCCGCCGAGTAGACCGTCGAGAGGAAGAACGTTCGCAGCACGTCGGCGCCGTACTCGTCGATGGCCGCGCGGGCGGTGGTGAAGTTCTCCAGGCTGGAGGACATCTTCTCGTCTTCGACCTGGACCATCCCGGTGTGGAGCCAGTAGCGGGAGAACTCCTCGCCCGTGGCGGCCTCGCTCTGGGCGATCTCGTTCTCGTTGTGCGGGAAGACCAGATCCGAGCCCGCGACGTGGATGTCGAAGCTGTCCCCGAGGTGGGTCGTCGACATCGCCGAGCACTCGATGTGCCAGCCCGGCCGTCCCTCGCCCCACGGCGAGTCCCAGGTCTGTGCGCCCTCGGCGGCCTCCTCCGGCGGTGCGGCGCCCTCCTTTCGCTCGGCCGCGACGGTCTCGGGGTCGACGCCGTCGGCCTTCCAGAGCGCGAAGTCCGCAGGGTTACGCTTCTCAGAGCGCTCGTCGGGATCGCCCTGAGATTCGAGGTCGTCGAGACGCTGATTGGAGAGTTTGCCGTAGTCCTCGAAGGCCGTCACGTCGAAGTAGACCGAGCCGTTCGATTCGTAGGCGTACCCGCCCTCGACGAGCGTCTCGACCATCGCGATGATCTCCTCGACGTGTTCGCTCACGCGGGGGTAGACGTCCGCCCGGCGGAGATTGAGATCGCGCATCGCCTCGATGACGTCGGTCATGTAGTGGCGCGCGACGGCGTCCTCGTCGGGACCGTCCGCACCGATGCGGGCGACGATCTTCTCGTTGACGTCGGTGAAGTTCTGGACGTAGCGCACCTCGTAGTCGAGATACTCCAGCCAGCGGACCATCACGTCGGTGTGGGTCCAGGTGCGGGCGTGGCCGACGTGGACCGGGTCCGAGGTCGTCAGACCGCAGAGGTAGAGCGTGACCCGGTCGTCGTCTGCCGGCTCGAACCGCTCGCGCTCGCCCGTGAGCGTGTTGGTCACGTAGAGCGTCATTACCGGGACATCTGCCCGGCGGCGGTTTCAACCTAGCGATAGTGCGGCAGGGCGTGGCAGGGAGTCGAGTTGTTCCGAGTCAGAGCCAGTTTCGACTTACGTAGTACGTGTGGTCGCTCGGGTCCGTGACTGTTGTGACGATTTCGTGGACGATATCGGAAATCGCCACAGGACCAAGAGCATCGTCGTCGATGAAGAGAAGACCAGTGTACTCCGTAGTCCCAAAATCAGTGAGAAAGTCGTCGTCATTCGTCAGGATAAGTCGATCCGTTTCGAGCGAGTAATCCGCTACGCCCGTGTCGTCAGATCCCTTGTCGAGTCCAGAAGCGAAGTCGACGTGTTCGATATCGTGTCCGTAGTTTTCCAGGCGGTGAACGACACGGTGGTCGACGTTTTCGTCGGCCAGGAACCGCGCAGTCATTCGAGGTCGTCGGGCCCAGTGACCGCACGATCGCGATTTTCCTCGATCGTCCGTTCGCGTTCGCGTTCGACGCGACGCATCGTTTCCGGATGTTCGTGATAGTACGCCAGTGCGCGATAGACCGAAGCGATGTCGAGGTTGTGCTGAGCGGCGACTGTCTCGGGGTCCTGCCCCGCGTTCTCGACCCACTCGTGGATCGACCGGACCGTGATCCTGCTCCCCTGAACGTGCGGTTCGTCGTGGACGTCTGAGTCCTCACCCTCGACGATTCCGTGGACCTGTGTCGCCATTCCAGTCGCAGATTGGTCGGCTTCCGACTTGAATTGTCGGCCGTCGAGCGCACACCAGTCCTGTCGATTCACCGTCTCGCCAGTGGCTGTCGAATTCCCAAACGTGATAGCGGTTCCACAACACGACCGCGTATGGAACGGGACCCGCGAGACACGCTCGTCGACGGCAAGGAGACGGCCAAAGAGGCGGGTCACTCGGTCTACAGGGAAGCGCTGGACGTCGTCCTCACGGGCGTCGTGGTCATCGTCCCGCTGGTCGTGACGATCTACGTCCTGAACGCCGCGCTCGATTTCATCGCCGGGGCGTTGCGTCCGTTCATCAAACTCCTGGAGTGGGTCGGCCTCATCGAGGGGGTCAAACAGGTCGGGTTCGTCGACCTGCTCATCAGGGTCGGAATCTACAGCAACGTCACCGATTTCCTGACGACGCTCATAGCGGTGCTCATCCTCGGTGCCGTCGTCGTCGGTGTCGGTCTGCTGGCACGCTTTCGCTACGGCGAGCGGGTCATCGACTACTTCGATTACTTCGTCGGGATCGTCCCCGGCGTCGGCGCGGTCTACCGGAGTTTCCGCCAGATGGGCGAGGTCATCCTGGAGAGCGGCGTCGAGAACTTCCGCTCGGTGAAACTCGTCGAGTTCCCCTACGACGACGTCTACGTCATCGGCTTCGAGACGAACGAGGCCGCTCCCGCAGTGATGTCCGCCGCCACGGAGAGCGACATGGTCACGCTCTTTCTCCCGCTGGCACCGAACCCCGTGATGGGCGGTTTTCTCACGCACATCCCGCGCGACCGCGTCTCGGACGTCGACATGACCGTCGAGGAGGCCGTCCGGATCGTCATCACGAGCGGCATCGCGACCGACGACGCCGAGGGCGAGGAGTTCCGCGAACTCGACCCCGACGAGCGCTCGGAACTCACCGACGCGACGATGGGCGCCGACCAGGGCGACACCACCGGCCCGGACACCGACACCGAAACCCGGTCCGGCGAGGACCCGGAGCGCTCGGGCACGGACTGACCACCCTTCGAGCGCGTCCTCGACCGACTACCCGCCGAGCGCGTCTTCGACCGCCCTGAGTGCGTCGGGACCGTCGCGACCGCCGACCACGACCACGAGCGCGTCACCGCCGACGGCCGCCGCTTCGACGTCGATACCCTCGGTCCCGAGTCGTCCCAGCACCGCACGGAGCGCGGTTGCGTCGACGTCGCCGGTCGCGAGCAGTCCCGTCAGCGACCCCGCGTCCGGTTCCAGTGCCGTCTCGCCGACGACCAGGAGCGCCTCGTCGGGGTCGCCGTCGCCGAGACCGCGTCGCATACTCACCGCCGCGCCAGGAGCGGGTGAGTAGTAGTCAGGCAGGTCCTCGGCGTAGCGACGGAGCGCCGCGACGACCGCGTCGGTCTCCCCGTCGACGTCGAGAAACCGGGCGGCCGCGCTGTAGTTCAGGACCCCCGCACGCAGGGCGTCGAAGAGAAACGGGTGCCGGCGAACGGCCTGACGAGTGTCGGCAGCGAGTGTCATAGCGGCGACCACGGCGACGGCCACGAAAAACGTCCCGGACCGCGTCATCTCATCTCATCTCAGTGTCCGGGGGTCGCGTCGACGGACGGCAGAACAGTCACTCGTCCGTGTAGACCTCGAAGCGGGCGCCGCCGGCTTCGCTCTCGGACACCTCGACGGTCCAGCCGTGGCCGTCGGCGATCCGCCGGACGATCGCGAGGCCGATGCCGGTTCCGTCGTCGTCCGTCGAGAACCCCTGTTCGAACACGCGGTCGCGCTCCTCGTCGGGTATCCCCGGGCCGTCGTCGGCGACGTAGAACCCGTCCTCGAAGCCGCCGACCGTGACCGAGACGGTGTCGGTGACGACGGTCTCACTGGCAGTGACCGCGTCGGCGTTTTCCGGGCTGGTGTCCCGACGAGCCTGTGTATCGGAGTTCGTCGAGCCATGCTCGACGGCATTTCGCAGCAGATTGGCGAGCAGTTGCCTGAGTCGGTCGCGGTCGGCCTGGACAGTCCGGGAAGTCTCGACAGTGAGCGACGCACCCAGGGACTCGACGGACTGCCACGCCTCGGAGACGACGGCGTCGAGGGCGACGGGTGCGGTCTCGCCGACCTCTTCGCCCTGCCGTGCGAGGTCGTGTAACTCGTCGACGAGTTCCTGGACGCGCCGGGTCGCCTCGAAGATGTCCTCGGCGTGAGAGGGGTCGCCGGTCGCCTGGACGAGGCGGGCCTTGTTCCCGATGATGCTCAGGGGCGTGGCGACGTCGTGGGAGACGACGCTGGCGAACTGGTCGAGCAACTCGTTTTTCCGCCGGAGTTTCCGCTCGCGCTCCTTGCGGTCGGTGATGTCGACCGCGCTGACGTAGACGCGGCCGTAGTCGTCGGCGTGTGCCTCCGGGACGTTCACGTCGAGCAGGACGTCCCTGACCTCGCCGTCGAGCGTCTGCACCTTGCACTCGCTGCGAAAGTCCGTCTCGCCGTCGGCCACTGCCCGCCACAGCCGTTTCAGCGTGTCCAGGGCGGCCTCGGTCGTCGTCCGGTCGACGTTCTCGGCGAGTTCGGTCACGGACTCGGCCTCGTAGAACGACACTGCTCGCTGGTTGGCGTCGAGCACGTCCATCCCCGCGAGCACCCGTTCGTGTTCCGCGGGCCGGTCGTCGAGATAGTCGGCCACGTCGTCGGTCTCCTCGGCGAGGGCGTCGACGCGTTCTTTGACCGCCGAGAGGTCGAACTCCAGGAGGACGACCTGGTTGTTCTCGAAGAGAGTCCGGTAGCGGTCCCTGCTCCGTTCGAGTTCGCGCTCGCGGCGCTTGCGTTCGGTGACGTCGGTCGCGACGCAGACGTACCCGTCGACGGCGTCTCCCTCGCGCATGACCGACGCCGACACCTGCATCGGGACGGCGCGACCGTCGGCGGTCTCGAAGGGGATCTCCAGGTCCCTGACCTCGCCGCCGTCGAGGAGTCGCTCGACCAGTTTTGCCCCCGAATACGACGCTGCCGTCGCGTCGCCGTCGTCCCCGCGGCCGGTCGCGAGCAGGAACGAGACCGGGCGCCCCTGCAGGTCGTCGGGGTCGTAGCCGAGGACGTCCGCGACGGCGGCGTTGGCCATCTCGACGCGTCCCTCGGGGTCCAGTCTGACCAGGACGTCCGCCATCGTATCCATGACGTCCTGCAGTTCGGCCGTCCGCCTGCGGACCGCGGCCTCCAGTTCGTCGCGCGAGAGGACGCGGAGGTCGGCGGCGTCGAGCGGGTCGTCCGCTCCGGAACCCACCCCCGACGGCGACTCCGGCTCCGGCGCCGATCCCGACTCCGGTTCGTCCATGTGTCTCGTGCTATGTGTCTCGGAACTTATATTCTGGTATCTGGGTCACCGCCCGAAGGTCCGGGTCACCGCTCGAACCGCTCACAGAGCCGGGTCACTCGGTCTCGCTCGGCACCGAGTTCCGCGTCCGTCCCCTCGACCAGGTCGCGTGCTCGCTCACACAGTTCGCGGGCGCGGTCGGCGTCCCCACACGCCAGCTCGGCTTCGATGTGGCGGCGACAGACTTCGAGCGCCACGGGCGTGACGCCGGCGGGACGGAGATACGAGAGTGCCTCGTCGAGTTTCTCGCGGCCCGCCGTATCGCCCTCTCGGATCTCGGCCGCGCCGAGGAGTGCGCGACAGCGCTGCGTTCCGGCGGGGTCGTCGACGTCCGCGAACTCCTCGAGCGCGTCCGCGAACAGGTCACGGCCCGTCTCGCCGTCGGTCTCCAGGTCGACGAGCCCGAGGTTGAGGAGCGACTCGGCCTCGGCCAGCGGGTTGTCGAGGTCCCGGTACAGTTCGAGCGCGGTCTCGTGGCGCTCTCGGGCCGCCTCGAGGTTCCCCTCGGCCCGTTCGACCCGACCGAGCATGCCGACGGCCTTGGCCTCGCCGCGCCGGTCGCCCAGTTCCCGTTCCAGTTCGAGCCCCTGCTGAATGTACTCCCGTGCATCGTCGAGGTCACCCGCCCGCTCGGTCGTCAGCCCCAGCAGGTAGAGGGCCTTGGCCTCACCGTGGCGGTCGCCCACCTCGCGGAAGATATCGAGACACTCGCCGAGATACTCGCGCGCCATCCCGAACCGGCCCACCTCGTCGGCGACCAGTCCGAGGTTGCCGAGGCTCCTGGCCTGTCCGTGGCGGTCCCCGAGCTCCCGTTTGATCTCGAGACTCCGCTGGAAGCGTTCGCGTGCCGCCGTGAACTCGCAGTTCAACTGTGCGATCGACCCGAGGTTGCCGAGGCTCTTGGCCTGTCCGTGGCGGTCGCCCAGTCGCCGGTAGATGTCGAGACCCCCCTGGTGGTACTCCCGGGCCCCGGCGAAGTTGCTCTGTTTGCGCTCGACCGCGCCGAGTTCGACGAGCCGCCCGGCCTCCCCGCGCGGGTCGCCGATATCGCGGTAGATGGCGAGGCTCCCCCGGTGATACTCCCGGGCAGTCTCGAAGTCGCCGCGCTTCTCCGCGACGCGTCCGAGCGTCCCCTCGGTCCGGGCCTCGCCGCGGCGGTCGCCCAGGTCACGGAACGACTCGCGGCTGCGTTCCAGGAGGTCCTCGGCCTCGTCGAACCGACCCTGCTTGTCGGCGACCCGTCCGAGATCGCCGAGTCTCCGGGCCTCGCCCCGACGGTCGCCCGCCTCGCGCGCCAGGTCGAGACTCGCCTCGAACTGCTCGCGGGCCGCGTCGAACGCGCCGCGTTTCGTCTCGACCCGACCCAGGAGGCCCCGCAGTCGCCCCTCACCCCGGCTGTCGCCCGCCTCGCGAGCGAGGTCGAGGCCCGCTTCGAGGAGCGTCTCTGCCGCGTCGAACGCCCCCTGGTTTATCTCGACGACCGCCTCCGTCCGGTAGGCGCGCTGGACCGTCTCGCGGTCGTCGGCCCGGTCGCGGACGTAGCGGTAACAGCGCGCCGCCTCCCCGTACTCTCCGGTCACTCGGTAGGTGTCCCCCAGCAGCTCCAGCGCCTCGACGACTCTCGGGGCGTTCCCGACGTCGCGTGCGAGGGTGACGGCCCGCTCGCAGGCCTCGACTGCCACCTCGTGGGCGAAGACGCTCGTCGCGTGTTCGGCGGCGGTCAGTGACGCGCCGAGTGCCGCTTCGGGCTCGTCGGCCCGGTCGTAGTGGTACGCGGCCGCCGCCGTGTACTCGCCCGCTCCCCCACCGACGTTCCGGAACGCCGTCGCGAGGCGGCGATGAAGCGTGCGGCGGCGTTTCTCGTCGAGCGAGGCACCGACCGTCTCCCGGACGAGGTCGCTGACGAAGGTGACCGGTCCCCCGTCGTCTCGCTCCCAGAGGCGACTCCCGACGAGCAGGTCCACACGGTCGTCGACCGCCCCGCGCGAGAGCGTGCTGGCGGCCGCCAGGACCCCCACCGGGACGGCACCGCCGACCAGTCCCGCGAGGTCGACGAGTTCGCGCGTTCCGTCGTCGAGCGTCGCCAGTCGGGTCGTGATCGCTACCTCGACCGTGTCCGGCACCGGGAGGTCGGCCGCCGACTCGGGGTAGACGTTCGCGCCCGGTCGGACGAGCCCCGTCTCGAACAGCCGGTCGACGCTCTCGGTGACGAACAGCGGATTGCCGCCGGTGTGGTCGTAGACCCCCTCGACGAACTGCTCCGGGACGCGGCGTGTCCCGAGGAGTCGGTGGACCAGCGTCCTCGTCGCCGTCCGGTCGAACGGCCCGAGCGTGAGGTGGGTCGCCTCCAGCCCGTAAGCCGCCAGTGCTTCGTCCAGTGTGGCCGTCGGGTCCGCCACCGTCGGCGAGACGGTCCCGACGACCAGAAACGGGTCCTCGGCCAGTTCGCTCGCCAGGTGCGCGACCAGGAGCGCCGTGGGACGGTCGAGTCGCTGGACGTCGTCGAGCGCCAGTACGACCGGCCGCTCTTCGGTCAGTTCTGCCAGTTCCGTCGCGACCGCGTCGAACAGCGACTGGCGACGGCGTTCGAGCGCGTCCGGGTCCGCCAGGTCGGCCGGACCGCCCGGTCCCTCCGGGGCGCCCGGACTCCCCGATTCTTCCGGGGCACCCGGACGCTCGGGGACTTCCGACGCGACCGGATCGGCCTGGTCGGTCGAGTCCTGCCCTCGATCCGCTTTCTCGCCGCCGTCGGTCGCCGTCAGCGGTGCCGTCAGGCGGTCCCGGTCGGCCGTCGGGAGGTCCCGGACGGCGTCGAGAAACGGCTCGTACGGGACGTCCGTCTCCCGCGGGCATCGACCGGACAGGAACTGCCCGCCCCGGTCGGCGACGCGCTCGCCGAACTCGCTCGTCAGATGTGTCTTGCCGACGCCCGGTTCGCCGTCGATCAACAGCGGGTCCGCGCGGGACGCGGCGGCCTCGTAGCGCGATTCCAGCCGTGCGAGTTCGCCGGTTCGGTCGACGAACGGCATCGACTCGGGGTCGACCGGACTCCCGGCGTCGACTGGGCTCCCGGAGTCGACGGAATCCTCGAGATCGGCGTCGACGAGTACGTCCCCGTCGAGACGCGCCACTGCGTCGTGCAGCGAGCACTCCAGCCGGTCGGCCGCCTCACCCAGCGTCGTCACGACGGACTCGTCAGCCGACTCGACGGTCACTTCCCGGTCGGCCAGTCGGGACGCCACCTCGCGGGCGTGGTCGCGGCCTGCCTCAGTGAGTTCGTAGACTGTTCGTTCGCCGTCGTCATCGGCCTCGTCGTCGCTATCGCCCTCTCCCGACTCCCGACGACTCGCGACGAACCCCTGGTCCGCGAGTCGCGACAGCCCAGAGATGACGGAGAAGTGGCCCGCGAGCGCACCCTCGCCGACCCCGAGCGCGTCGAGCACACTGCGCGTGGAGACACCGCCCGACCCCGCCTCGCCGTCGTCGGCCGCTAGCAGGTGGAGACAGAGCAGGTCTTCCGTCGAGTGCTCGATCGCGTTCGCCACAGGTGGGAAGGGTATTGGTGAGAAGACCCCTAAATCTACCGACATTCGCGGTGAGACACGAGCCGTGACTCGACGGTCGACGAAGCCCATAAGACGCGTTCTCCCCAACGACCGGATATGCCCGCACTCGTCATCGTCGCCCACGGCTCACACCTGAACGCGGAGTCGTCGACGCCGACGTTCGACCACGCCGACACAGTCCGCGCGACCGGCGCCTTCGACGAGGTCCGCGAGAGTTTCTGGAAGGAAGAACCGTCCTTCCGCGAGGTGCTTCGAACTGTGGAGAGCGACGAGGTGTACGTCGTCCCGCTGTTCGTCTCGGAGGGCTACTTCACCGAGGAGGTCATCCCACGCGAGTTGCGCCTGGAGGGGTGGGACCCCGAAACCTGGGAGTCGGACGGCACGAGCGCGACCCACGCGACGTTCGAGGCCAGCGACGTGGGCAAGACGGTCCACTACTGCGGGCCGGTCGGAACCCACGACGCGATGAGCGACGTCATCGTCCGGCGCGCCGAGTCGGTCACCGGCGACCCCGGCGTCGGCGAGGGGTTCGGCCTCGCGGTCGTCGGCCACGGCACCGAACGCAACGAGAACTCCGCGAAGGCCGTCGAGTACCACGCCGACCGCATCCGCGAGTCGGGTCGCTTCGACGAGGTCGAGGCCCTGTTCATGGACGAGGACCCCGAAGTCGACGACGTCACCGACTTCTTCAAGAGCGACGATATCGTCGTCGTCCCGCTGTTCATCGCCGACGGCTACCACACCCAGGAGGACATCCCCGAGGACATGGGCCTGACCGACGACTACCGGACAGGGTGGGATACCCCGGCCGAGGTGGACGGTCACCGGATCTGGTACTCGGGCGCGGTCGGGACCGAACCGCTCATGGCCGACGTGGTCCTCGAACGGGCGCGCGACGCCGGCGCCGACGTGGACGACGCCGTCGCCCGCGTCCGTGAGGAGACGTCCGAGACAGGTGCGACCGGTGACTGACGCCTGAGAGGTTGCGATAGCGGTCCGACTGGGAGTCGTTCGAATTCGACCACATCGATACCGCTACCCAGTGAACTGATCAAGAGATGTTCTATTTGAGGTCAATACTGCCTTGTCGTTCTTCTTCTAGCCGTTGACATCCAATAACTAGCGAATCAGGAATACTGGTTGCTTCTGCTTGGAGTGCGTCGAATACTACTGCTACTTCCTCAAACTGCGGGCCACGAGAGGCAACAAACGGTTCTTTCTCCCATCCAACGAAGCCCATATCTGCTAACATCGGCAGATGAACGTGGTGTAATTGCTGTCGAAGTGTTTTTGCGTTCGGTGGAACGTTGGGGTTGACTGCACTCTCGGGTAACGGGACTGATTCGTCTGGTGGGGCGTCTAACAGCGAGACGATGAGCTGACGACGTGGTTCTGCGGAGAGAGCTTTGAATACGGAATCCCAATTGTCGATAACCTCTTTTCCATTGCTTCGACGAGTCTCCATCATAAACTTATTTAGATCTGGAGCCACGGGCGTATATATTTGGATATGTGTGAAAACACGGGTGACAAAAATAAAGAGAGATCTTAGGTATGGGAACTGCACTTAGCTATAGGTCTATCCCCTATACGTACCGCTCAGCAACGACACAGAGACGGGATCTGGAGTCGGCGTGTGGTAGACTGCGTCATACTTTTCTGAGTCGCACGAGTTACTGGCTCCAGAGTGACTTCCCAGAGACGGGTTTCGGCCTCGCGAGCAGGTCACGTACTGACCGGACTCTGGACGGTCGTCGCGTTCTCGATAGCACTCACTGCGCTGACGAACGGGAGTGCTGTCACAGTGCTCTGGTGGGCAGTGTTTCCGCTCGGCTGGATAGTTGCCCGCCACGATCGACTCTCCGAAGACCACCGACTCGCCGTGATTTTGGGCGCGACGGTGGTCGGAAGTGCGCTGGTCACGGCCGGTGCGTGGATGGCGTGGCCCAGGTTCGGACCACTGTCCGACGGTATGAGATTGCTGATCCCTCTGGAACATATCGAGCGTGGATTCCAGCTCTTCGACATCCCACTGGTGGCAACAGCGATCCTGGGAAGCCTGGGAGTCCTCCGATACCAGCGAGAACGGCGTGCAGCGACGATCGCCCTCGTGGCCGGCATCAGTGCCCTGCTGGTGACGACCAGTATCGCGAGGTCCGTCGGGAGCGGATTCTGGGTGTTCAGCTGGGGGTTCTACGTCACACTCGGCGGCTCCGTCTGTCTGGTCTACGCCGGCCTGTTCGGCCTGTCGTTCGGGGACCAGCGCTCGGAGATTGCGACGGACAGTCCCACAACGTAGGCTCCCGGACCGTTCGCTCCTGTGGGGACCGGACGACCCGGGAAGCCGAGTTCGACTTGCGCCGTTTTTCCGACTCTGAACAAGTGGAGTCTTTTTAAGCGGGAGGCCCGCGAGCGTCGTCGTGTGAGTGAGGATCGCGACCTCGCGGAAGTACTCGACCTGTTGAGTGACGAGTACGCGCGGGGGATCCTCGCGGCGACGAGCACCGAACCCATGACAGCGAAAGCCCTCAGCGAGCACTGCGACGCCTCGCTCCCGACGATATACAGGCGCATCGAACGGCTCAAAGAGCACGACCTCGTCGACGAGCGCGTCCGGATCGACGGCGACGGCCATCACCGCGACGTCTACTCGGCGCGACTCGAAGCGTTCTCGCTCGAACTCGACGACGGCACCTACGAGAGCGAACTCGAAACGACCGACCGTGACCCGATCCACGAGGAAGACACCGTGGACCGTCTCACCAGGATGTGGGAGGGCCTGTGATGGAACTCCGCCCGCTCGTCAGCGGCAGTGACCTCCTCAGCTGGGGTAACGACGCGTTCACGCTCGGCGCGACCCTCGTCGGCCTCTACATCGGCTACCGCGCCTACCAGGGGTACCGCCGCCACCAGAACCGGTCGATGCAGTTTCTCTCCATCGGCCTGTTCATGCTGACCGCCGTCGCCTACTCCTCGGCGTTCGTCGGGTCGGTGCTCCTGCGCCTGAATATCCTCGGGAGCCAGTACGAGGTGTTGCTCGAACTCGTCGCCGGCATGTTCCAGTTCGCCGGCCTCGCTTTCATCGCCTACTCGCTGCACGCCCGCCGGGACGACTGACGACCCGGTCGGTGCTCGTCGTCACTCACGCTGTCTCGGGTTTTCTTCGCCCCCGTGTTCCGTTCAGATCCCCGAGTAAGCTACCACGGCCAGAAGGCCGTGGCATTCAGCGTGGACTCCCGTTCTAACCCGTCAAAGGGGTAGGCGAGTACTCGCCGTTCACGTTCAACGTCCCGCTGTTCAAGCGCACGCCTACGGGTGCGCCTCCACGTCCAGACTTTTGCTGGTCGCGGAGATACTTCAAGCCGATATTCTTCGCCGCGTTGTAATCCGCGTGTACATCATACCCACACTTCAGACACTCGAACTCGTCCTGTCCGTTGTTGTGTGGACGATTGTCCTCGTGGGGGAAGCCACACTTCGAGCACCGCTGACTCGTGTACGCCGGATTGATTTGCTTCACGACAAGCCCTTCAGACTCGGCTTTGTACGTGACGTATTCGAACAAGCGGTGGAACGCCCACTTGTGAACCGCCTTCGCGTGCGGTAGGCGTTCTCGGATTCCGTTGAGTTGCTCGAATACAATATGCGTACAGCCGTTCTCAAGAGCTTCCGCTACGAAGTCGTTCGAGATGGTGTGAAGCAATTGCTCGAACCGCCCGGTCTGCTTACGACCGACTCTTTGGACAGTCTCGTGTGCCCATCGAGTCCCGGTCTGTTGCAGGTCGCCCCGTCGCTTCTCGTATTCTCGATGCCAGTGGTTGAGTTCGCCACCGCTCCAGAACTCGCCGGTGGAGGTGACTGCGATGTTTGTGATGCCGAGGTCAACACCAAGGACGGAGACGTGCTTGGCATCGCCTGTATCGGCCTCAGTGTTCTCCACGGCGGGCTTTGTCCGCACGTGAAGGTAGAAACAGTCCTCAACCTCGTCGTAGTGGAGCGTAGCTCCTTTCACGTCGTAGTCGTCGTTGAACAAGTACGCCGTGTGGGGTGTATCTTGCTGTTCGTCGGGGAGGACGAATTCTGCGGTGACTCGCTCGTCAATGGTGGCGAGGGTTGCGTGGTCGTCGTTGACGGTGACGGTTCGTGCGTCGTAGCTGGCGAACCGTGACGTGAACTCGGGTTTCGAGGCGTTCTTGCCTTGCTTCCATCGTTCGACGACACCATCGACAGCTTCTGCGGCTCGGTTCCGTGCGGCTTGCACGAGGTTGGCCGGGAGCGGCGAGTCTTCTCGAACATCGTAGTAGGTGAGGTCGTGGAGTTTCTGTTTACTGGTGATTTTCCAGTCTGGTTCCCACGCGACGTCTACGACGTAATTAGCGGCGTCAAGGAAGTGGTCGATAGTCTGGTGGAGGAAGTGAACAACACTGGAACGGGCGACTGTTGGCTACGCTGGTCTGCGATACGGTGCTGCAAAACCGTGCGAAACTCCGCTGGGTGTGTCCCCAGGGCGACCAACTCAGTATCGTCTCGGCGATGTACGCTATCTCTGCCACCGGAGACTCCCCGAAGGGAATCGATGACGGAGACACCGGCCTGCTGGTCGCGGTAACTGCTACCAAAAGACGATAACAGATGTCTGCGAATAGATAGCCTATGGAAACGACGAACCCCGGCGACTGGAAACTCCGACGGTTCAACGCGGTCATGGGCGCTCTACACTTCCTTCAGGGTGCGTTAATGCTCTATCTGAGTTCCTCGCGGGAGTGGACGATCACCGCGACGTATCTCGAGTTCGACACCGAAAGCCAGCGACTCGCACCCGTCATGGAGTCGATCGGGACGGTCGAGTTGGCCTATCTGGCGGTTGCGTTCCTCTTCATCTCTGCGATCGCCCATGCGCTTATCGCGACGGTTCTTTACGACCGGTACGTCGCCTATCTTGGGCAGGGCATGAACCCCTACCGGTGGTACGAATACGCGGTCAGTGCTTCGGTGATGATCGTCCTGATCGCCATGCTCGCGGGTGTCTGGGATCTGGGCACGCTGATCGCACTGTTCGGTCTCGTCGCAGTGATGAATCTCTGTGGGCTGGTGATGGAGCGCCACAATCGTCTGACCGAGGAAACCGACTGGAGTTCGTTCATCGTCGGTTCGATCGCTGGCGTCGTCCCCTGGATTGTCGTGGCCGTCTCGATCGTCGGCACGTTCGACGCTGGCGGTAGCCCACCGGACTTCGTGATCATCATCTACGTCTCGCTGTTTGTCCTCTTCAACCTCTTTGCGATCAACATGCTGTTGCAGTATCGCGGAGTCTGGAAGTGGCAGGACTACCTGTACGGTGAGCGGGCTTACATCGTGTTGAGCCTCGTGGCGAAGTCGCTGCTGGCCTGGCAGGTCTACTTCGGCGCGCTGAACTCACCAGTGTAGCAGCCTCGCTTCGCTCGCGGGTGCTGATGCGGTCCGTCGTGCGCAATACGCACGTGGAGCGTCTCACTCACATCCGATCGACCGCGCCACGTCGAGGACCGTCTCGTTCCCGACGTTGGAGCCGGTCACGGAGTAACTCTGCCCGTCACAGTTCCAGCTGACGAGCGTCGAGCCCGCGAGCGTCTGGAGACGCCCGGTCGCGGAACCGATCTCGACCTCCCGGCCCTCCGTGGCGGCGACGCTGGTCGAGTTGCTGACGGTGACGCTGAACGAGGTCGTCCCGTTCGTGTACTGCAGCGTCACCAGGCGGTTCGCGCCGGTGGTGTGGACGCCCTGCTGGAAGCGAAACTCCCCGGGGAGATCCGGGTCGGGAACGGATAGCGAGGCGTTACGCGCCAGCGCGTCCCGCGAGTCGTAGCGCGTCAGCGAGGGGCCCGTCTCGACAGTCACGTTGGCGTCGGCCGGGGGCTCGAACCGGAAGGAGACGTCCGACAGGTCGGGGTCGAACGAGACGTTCCGGTACCGCGTCACCGTCCCGAACTGCTGGCCGTCGACGGTGAAGTTCGTCTGCTGTCGTAGCGGGGCGAACCACTCGGTGTCGACCCAGACCCGGGCGGTGTAGTTCTGGAGTCGGTCGGCGTCCCCGGCTTCGGTCAGTTCGAGGACGTACGTCTCTCGGCCGTTGACGCGTTCGGTCCCGAGATAGCTGACGTTGAGACTGAGCGAGGAGGCGTTCCCGGACAGCGACCCGGACGGCGCGGGTTCGGCGGGTGCGGACACCATCGGGAGCGTAGAGACGCCCGAACGCGACTCGTTGGACCCGCCGAGGGCTGCCTCGAGCAGTCGTTCGACGTACGAACTCTGAAGGAGGACGCCGCCCCGGCTCTCCCCGACGTCGAGCTGGATACGCTGGACGGTCTCGTTGTCCCCGTCGTAGTACCAGACCGTCGTGCCGTTCGAGACGGCCAGATCGAATCCAGCCGTCGTGTTCCCGACCGCGACAGCCCGGTATTTGCTTGTCCCCGGCCGGGTTGTGACCCGCCGGACCGTGCGGGTGGTCTCGTTGCCGATCGTCGTGGTCGACACCATCGTCGCGGCGAACCCCTCGAGCGACCGGTACCGCTCGGAGGCGTTGTCGACCGCTTCGGGGCTCGGCCGCGGCGACTCGTCGGAGAGTATCACCGCACCGCCGGCGGCGACGAACCCGACGGCCACGACGACCACGAGGGCGATACGGAGGGGTGTGAGCGCGGGACCCATCGTCAGTCGTCGTGACGCCCCCGCATCACTAAAACCGTCGGAAACGCGACGCCAGCGGGACCAGTAGACGAGCACGGGACACGCGCCCGGTGCGACTGAGAACGCGAACTGGGTACGAAAACGGTCGGAACGCCGAACATGGTGAAAGGGTGGAACGTAGTGGATCGGGGTCGGGTGGAACGTAGTGGATCGGGGTCGGGTGGAACGTAGTGGGGTGGAGTGGAGCGGGGTGGGCGGGAGGACACGTCCAGCGAGGGAGGGCAGACGTGTCGCGACGGGACCGGATACGTCAGCGGGGACCGGACGTGTGACAGGGACGGCGTCCGGCGCGGGGAGGTGACGGGTTACCCGGCCACCCGGGCGGTGGGGGGCCTGGGTTGAGCGGACGCCGGGAGCACGGGAGGTTCCCGGGGCGTGGGGCGTGTCCCGGCGTCCGGTGGGGTAGTTCGTTCGTCCGGTGCAGTGGTGTAGTCGCCATGGGTTCAGGGGTCACTCACACGCGATCGAGTTCGCGACGTCGAGCAGTTCGGCGCGGTCTATCGTTCCGCTGACCGAGTACGTCCAGCCGTCGCACGTCCAGGTGACCATCGTCGTGTCGCCGTAGGTGCGCAGGCGGCCGTCGTGGTCACCGACGGTGACGTTCTCGCCGCCGTCGAGTGACCGTTCGCCGCTCAGTTTCGAGACGCCGAGTCGCGCGGACTCGTTCTCGTAGTTCAGCGAGAGAGTCGTCTGGTTGTACTCGACGAGGGTACCCTGCTGGAACGTGAAGCCCTCGGGCACCTCGGGGTCGGGGAGCGACACGTCGACCGACTCGCGCATGGACGCCAGCGAGTCGAACGTCCGCGTCTCCGGGAGGTCGACCGATTCGACCGTGGCGTTTTCCGGCGGGGCGAACGTGAACCGCTCGTCCGGGATCGTCGCGTTCAGCGTGACGTTCTCGTAGTGAGTCCGCGTGCTGAGGCTCGTGTTCTCGAGTTCGTAGGACTGCTCGACGGTCACCGGGAAGTACGTCTCGGCGTCGAGCCAGGCGGTCACGGTGGTATCGACCGAGTTCCGGGTGTCGCTCTCCGGGACGAGCGTGACGCGGTAGGTCTCCTGGCCGTCGAGGGTCGCCCGTTCGTAGTCGGTGACCTCGTAGCCGGTCGCGAGGCCGGTCACGACCGACGTCGAGGCGTTGGCGGTGCCGTACGCCGAACGGTTGTACGTCGTCACCTCGTTTTTCGCCTCGTCGTAGACCCACACAGTGTCGGTGCCACCGACGACGGTGTTCCCGGCGCGCTCTTCGGGCGCGACGACCTCGGTGCGGTACTCGCCAGTCGAGAGACGGACCCACATGTCGGTCGTCATCGACGACGTCCGGTTGTCCATCGATGTCGTCTGCGACCGGGTGGCCGTATACGACGAAAGGGACGTCATCCGCGACTCGAACGTCGCTTCGAGTTCCGCCGCCGACTCCGGAGCTTCCGGCGTGGCGGTCGGGGTCGGAGTCGGCGTCGGAGTCTCGGTCGGCGTCGTCTGGTCGGCGTTCGCTTCGCCAGTGTCGTCCGCGCCGTCCGCACCGTCCGCACCAGTCGCTGCTCCGGCGTCGCCGGACTGGGTCGGTTCGTCGGTCGGTGCGACTGTCCCGGGCGTGGCGTTCGACCCTGACACGGTGGACAGACAGCCCGCTGTCACGAGGAGGGCAGCCAGTCCGAGCGCGGCCAGCGCCGAACGGGAGGGAGTTGGCGGCATGCACCTCACACTTCCGGGGGACACTCAATAAACCGGACAGCCACAGTTCCCGTCGGGAAAAACGGCCCAAGATATATGTACCAGAAATCGACAGTCCCGCCAGTCGACGGGTCGATCGGGCGTTCCGGTCGGACTCCGAACCCGATAGCGATGGCAGTCAGCGCACGTGACAGACCAGTTCGCCCCCGGCGACGACCAAAATTCCGGGGTCGACCGCGAACGGTCCGGCGGCGACGTCGTCGTACGCGACCGTCCAGCGACGGGTGCCGTCGTGGTCGAACGCCACGAGTCCCGGGCCGGTGACTGCGTAGACGCCGCTGTCGTCGACGGCGACGGCCGACTCGCCACTGACGTACCCCGGCTCCGCGGCCGACCATAGCTGTTCGCCCTCGTGGTCGAGGACGACCAGTTCGTCGCCGAGTGCGTACACAGTGTCGTCGGTCACGATCGGCGGGTCGTCTGCGGCGATCCCGTCGACACGCCAGCGCACGTCGCCGTTCTCGGGGTCGAGTGCCAGGAGTCGCTCCCTCGTCGTGACGTAGACGCCGTCGTCGGCGACGGTGACCCCAGTTGCACGGCCGTCGCGACCCCATCGACGCGACCCGGACGGGTCGAACGCCCCGAGATTGCCGCCGTCGGCGGTGACGACCAGATCTTCACCGACGGCGACCAGTGGACCACGGGTACGGCCGCCGGTTGTCCCGTCGAGTGCCGTCTCCCCCACCCGCTCGCCGTCGGCCAGGACGACCAGCGAGGGAGCCGTGGTCCGTGCGTAGACCCGGTCGCCAGCGACGGCCAGTGCGCGGACGTCACCGCCCGCCGGTGCCCGCCACCGGACACCCCCGGAACCGAAGAGCGCGACGGTTTCCTCGAAGGCGACCGCGACGCCGTCGTCGTCGACGGTGTACGCCGAGAACCCCCCTTCGAAGTGTTCGGTCCAGCGTTCCAGGCCGTCGGTCGTTCGGATCGCGACGACGCGACCACCCGAGTACCACTTGCCGGCGTCGAAGTCGTAGGAGAGAACCGAGGAGGCGACCGTGTAGAGTGCCGATCCGGCGACGCCGACGGTGTCCGCACGACCGAAGCCGCCGGCCGCTTCCTCGCGCCAGCGGATGTCGCCGCCGCCGGGCCGATAGCCACACCCTGCGAGTGCGATACTCGCCACACTGGCGCTCGCGGTCCCGAGTGCAGCGAGAAAACGCCGACGAGAGCGAGAGCGGGAACTGGACTCGGAAGACGGTCTCACTCCATCTCACCTGCCAGTTCGCGCAGTCGCTCGACCCGTTCGGCCGTCGAGGGGTGGGTCGCCGGGAAGATGTCGCTGCTGATCAGTTCGCGCTCCTCGCCGAACTGGTAGTCGTCGACCGGTGCGACGTACAGCGCCTCCAGCCCGCCGTCGATCGCTCGCAGGTCGTCGTCGGGTGCCTCGCTCATCTCGTCGTCCACGATCTCCAGCGCCGAAGCGAGCGCCGCCGGGTCACCCGTGATGGCGGTCGCGCCGCGGTCGGCCGCGAACTCGCGGTACTGCGAGAGGACGCGAAAGAGCGTGAAACTCGCCAGCCAGAACAGCGCCGAGATGGCCATCGTGAGAATCGCGCTGACCGTCAACACGACGAGCGCCACTGCGATGCCCTTCGCGGCGTCGTCGTCGGCGTGGTGCATCCCACCCAGAACGTGGAAGATCCCTCTGAGGACGAAGAAGGCGGCGATGGCCACCAGATACGTCAGCGACGGCAGGAAATAGGACATCGACATGACCGCGACGTCCCGGTTTTTGACGTGGGCGAGTTCGTGGGCGATCACGGCGTCGAGTTCGTCGTCTTCGAGCGCGTCGAGCAACCCCGCCGTCACGACGACCGTCGCGTGCGCCGGGCGAGTCCCGATGGTGAAGGCGTTGGGGACGTTCGAGCGACTGACGGCCACCCGCGGCGCGGGGACGTCTGCGGTCTGTGCGAGGCGTTCGACGCGAGCCACGAGTTCCGGCCGCTCCTCGCTGTCGACCGCGCGGGCGTCGACCGAACGCAGGGCGATCTCGTCGCCGAAGACGAACTGGACGAGAAAGCCGGCGGCGACGCCGGCCACCACCAGCCACGGCTCGACGTAGACGCGGCCGTTCCAGGGTCGTTCGGTCGCCCACGCCAGCAGGTCGAGTCCGACCGTGTTCACCGCGAAGACGAACACGTAGACGAACGCGACCGGGAGGGCCGCGACCAGCACGACCGCCACCGCTATCCGCACGCGCAGGGACCTGTCTGTCTCCCACTCCATGCTCTCACTCGGACTCGGGTGGAGGGACCGATATCCGTTCAGGATACCTCTTTCCCGCCGCCGATATACGTTTTCGGGTTCCCGGGGGGAGGGCGAAGTGGATCGAGAACGCCGTGTATCTCCATTCCGGACAACCGCCGTGGCGCGCGCCGTCGAGCGTGCCCGAACGCCGTGAGGGCCGCGAGGCGTATCGTGCGAGGGACGAGCATCGCAGGGCCGCAGGTCCGAGAAGCGCAAGAGGCTGGGGAGGCGTGAAGTACACCGTCGCGACCGCATCGGCCGGCGTCTGCGTGACCGCAGTCGTCGTCGTGTGATGGAAGCCCTCGACGCGCTCGGGGCCCGAGGGCTTTCACCCCATGCGGTTCACTGCGGTTTCAGTTACAGCTAGCGAGCGGCCCGAGGGCTTTCACCCATCACTGTGAGTCGCGGTCTCGGTCACAGCTAGCGAGTCGTCGAGGCGGTCTCGACACATCGCTCTGGCGGATCCGAATACCCCGTCGACTCACTCCCGGTCGTCGGGTGTCGCAGTCGTGAGCTCGATGGCGTGGATGTCACGAGTCAGGTGCTCGCCGAGCGCGTCGTGGACGATCTGGTGCTGGTCGACGAGCGACTTGCCCTCGAAGGCAGGCGAGACCACGTCGACGGCGTAGTGCTTGTCGTCGTCGGGGTCCCGCGGCGTCGTGACCGTCGCCTCGGCCTCGGGCAGTTCCGACTCGATGAGTTCGGCGACCTCGTCGCTGTTCATGCCCAAGCGGAGGACGCGAACCGGGAAAACGCTTGTCCGATCCGCTGGTGAGAGGAAACCCGCGGTCTTACTTCGGCGCCTGGTTGTAGACGAGGTTGCGCTGGATGTCGTTGGCGCCCTCGTAGATGACGGGGACGCGGACGTCCCGGTAGACGCGGGCGATACGGCGGTCCGTCAACACCGACCGGCCGCCGTGGAGTTGCATCCCCTTCTCGGCGCAGTCCGTCGAGACCTCGGTCGCCTTGAGCTTGGCCATCGCCGCCCAGAAGCCCGCGTCGTCGTTACTGGCGACCTGGTCTGCGGCCCGCCAGGTCAGTGCCCGCGCACTCTCGAACTCGGTGCGCATGTCGGCGAGCTTGTGCTGCACAGCTTGAAACTCGTCGACAGAGCGGCCGAACGCCTCGCGGTCGTGGACGAACTCCCAGGCCTCCTCGATGGCGGCGGCGGCGAGGCCGATGCCGTGGCCGGCGACGACGACCCGCCCGTGGTTGAAGAACTCCGCGAGCATGTAGAAGCCGGCACCCTCGACGCCGATCAGGTGGTCCTCGGGGATCCGGCAGTCCTCGAAGACGACGTGGGCCTGCTTCGAGGCGCGGAAGGCCATCTTCTCGGGGATGTGCTCGGCGTCGTAGCCCGCCGTGTCGGTCGGCACCACGAACAGCGAGTAGTTGCCGTAGCGGTTGTCGGGGTCGTCGCCGGTCTTGGCGTAGACGGTCACCCAGTCGGCCTCGACGCCGTTGCCGATCCAGTACTTCTCGCCGTTGATGACCCACTCGTCGCCCTCTTTCTCGGCGGTCGTGGACATCCCGGCGAGGTCGCTCCCGGTGTCGGGTTCCGAGACGGCGAGGCCGGTGATCTGTTCGTTGGTCGCGACCGGCGTCAGGTACTCCTCTTTGAGTTCCTCGTCGCCGTGTTCCTGGAGGATCTCGGCGCCGAAACTGGCGAGTTGGAGCGTGAGCGCGATTCCGGCGTCCGCGCGGTAGAACTCCTCGGCGATGGCCAGCACCTCCTGGAGCGAGAAGCCCTTCCCGCCGTACTCCTCGCTGATGTCCTGGGCGACGAGGCCGGCATCCATCCCTTTCTGCAGAATTTCGTGGGGATACTCGCCGGATTCGTAGTAGTCGGCGGCGTTGGGCGCGATGTGCTCGGCCGCGAACTCGCGAGCCTGGGCTTTGACCTCGCGGGCGTGCTCGGGGACCGGTCGCTCGTCCAGTAGTTCCATACCCTCGCCAGGGACGCCGAACCCATATACTCCGTGGCACGAAAAGAAACAAGTTTAGAGTTTATTCAGTGCGCGATAGCCGACAGCCGAGCCGTCACCGTCGACTCGTCGACCCGTCACCGTCGACCCGTCACCGTCGACTCGTCGACCCGTCGGCGAGTGAGGCTCCGGCCAACCCCTCGACGAGTGAGTCATCCGGCTTCGGCAAACAGACGGTCCATCGCCGCGTCGTAAAATTCGGGCGTGCGCACGGAGGCGTCCTTGGCGAGTTTCACGACGACGCCTTTCGACCCCTCGAAGTAGACGTGGACGGCCATGGCCTCGTCGTGCTGGACGACCAGCGATTCGGCCGTCCCCAGGTGTGCGTAGACGTCTTCGAGGTGGTCGCGGTTGTAGATGGCCATCGAGCGGTGGATGACGTACTCCAGCTGGAGGTTCGTGAGTTCGGTCTTCAGGTCCTCGCGGACGTAGCGGACGTTGTAGCCGAACGAGTCGCTGTCGAACGAGGCGACCCACCGCAACGAGTCGCCGAACTCCTCGCGGAGCCAGTCGAGCAGCGAATCGTACGCTGGTTTCCCCATGGTATACTGTGGCACTCGGCAGTGAAAAGTTCGCGGTCAGCCCGTCAGTACGACCACCAGTCCCAGCGCCGCGACCACGACGAGCAAGAGCACGGCACTGCCGATCGTCGGCCGCGTCAGCGCTAGATCGTCGAACGCGTCGGGGTCGACCGCCGTGGCGTAGGCGGCGACGAGCAGGCGATGGCCCGTCCGGTCGAGCGTCTCGCCGACTCTCGCGCTCGTCCGGTTGGTCGCGTCCAGCAGGCGGCGACCAGCGGGGTGGTAGAGGGCCTCCAGGTCCGGGACCGCAGTCACGCGGGCGAGCGGCCGGCGGATCGCGGCGAACGCGACGGTGCCCACTGCCGTGATCACGACCGCGTCGGTAAGCTTCGAGACCGAGAACACGCCCGCTGTCGAGACGCCCGGGGGGAGTATCGCTGCGAAGACGCCCGGGGCGAGGCCGAAGACGACACAGGGGACGGCGAGCACCGCGAACGCGACGGCGACCGCCGGACCGACCGTCCCGTCGGCGACCGACTGGCCGTCGGGCGCGTCCCGCAGGAAAGCGTAGTAGCCGAACTTGACGAACGAGACGACCGTGCCGACCGCACCGACCTGGAGCGCCCAGTAGAGCGCGTCCCCACCGGCCGCGTCCGTGGCCGACGTGACGAACCCCTTGCTGACGAACCCAGCGAAACCGGGGATCCCGGTGATAGACAGCGCCGCGACGACGAAAGCGACGGCCGTGACCGGCAACTCGCGACCGAGTCCGCCCACTTTCTTGAGACTCTCGCGGCCCGTCGCGAGTATCACGACTCCGGCGACCATGAACAGAAACGTCTTGTAGAGGACGTTGTTGACGAGGTGAGCGATTCCGGCCGCGCGCCCGCCCGCGGTGGCGAGGCCGATCCCGACGACCATGTACCCGACCTGCGAGACGATGTGGTAGCTCAGGAGGCGGCGGACGTCGGTCTGGAGGACGGCCATCGTCACGCCGACGAGTACCATCGCGGCCCCCATCGTCGCGACCAGTCGGCCGTCGGGGTCGACCCGGACGAGCGTGTAGACGCCGACCTTCGTCGTGAACCCCGACAGAAACACCGTCGTCGCGACGTGGGGACGGGGGTAGGCGTCGACGACCCAGACGTGGAGTCCGAGAAAGCCGACGTTCATCCCGACACCCAGGAGCGCGAGCGTCGTCGGGAGGCCCGCGGCGAGACCGGCACCGGGCAGACCCGTAGCGAGGCCGTCGCCGAAGAGAAAGGTACCCACGCGAGCGTAGTGCAACAGGACGCCGGCGACGAGGGTAGCGCCGCCGAGCTGGTGGTAGACTGCGTAGCGATAGCCCGCGCGGACTGCCTCCGGCGACTGCCAGACCAGCGCCGTCGCGGTGACGGCCATCAGCTCCCACCAGACGACGAGCGTCAGCCAGTCGCCGGCGAAGACGGCGCCGAGGCTGGCCCCGACGTAACAGAGCGCGGTCGCCGTGGCACGGGTCGAGGCCCCGGTTCCGTGGGCGTAGGCGACGTTCGCGACGGCGGCGACGGCCAGGACCAGACCGACCACCCGGGAGAACGGGTCCACCGCGAACAGAACGACCTCGAACCCGAACAGGCGCGTCCCGAGGTGAGCGCCCGCGGGGACGACGTACAGCCACCCCGCGACACCCGCGGCGGTCACCGCGGCGAAAACGTGGCCGGCGCGGCGACCGCCACCGCGACCGGTGTGACGGCCCACGAGTGCGACGACGGCGGCCGCGGCGAACACGGGGAGCCACGGGGGCATCGCAGTGAGGAGAGTCACGGCCCGAACACCTCCACGACCGTCAGTTCTGCGAGTTCCCAGAACGGCAGCAGGTCCGGCACCACCCCGAGGGCGACCGCGACCGTTGCCGTGAACACGACCGGCCACAGGAGCGTCGGACGCGCCTCCGCGAGTGGTGACCGCCGCTCGAAGTCAGTCCCTGTCGCGTGATCCTCGCTGTCGGTCGCGGGCCGTCCGCCGTCGGCGGTCGCCGTCCGGTCGTGTTCGGCGTCGTGGCTCCCTGCCAGCGATCCGTGGCCAGGGAGGGGCGGACCCGCGTCGACGAACGCGGTTGAGAGGACCGGCCAGAACAGGAGGAGTTTCAGCGTACCGGCGACGAGATAGACCGCACCGAGGGGCACGACGCCGGCCTCGAACGCTCCCAGGACGAGGTGCCACTTGCTGACGAAGCCGGCGACCAGCGGCATCCCGGCCAGTCCCGCGGCCGTGACGGCGAAAGCTGTCATCGTCCCCGGGAGCCGCGCGGCGATCCCGCCGAGGTCGTCGAGGTACTCGACGCCGGTCTCGACGTAGACGGTGCCGGCGGCCAGAAACAGGGTGATCTTCATGAACGCGTGGGCGACGACGTGGAGCAACGCACCGAAGACGGCTACTCGCGCGTCGATGGCGAACCCGAGCGCGATGTACGAGAGCTGGGAGACCGTCGAGTAGGCCAGCGCCCGCTTTATCTTTGCCTGGCGGAGCGCGATCACGGCGGCCAGTACCGCGGTCACAGCCGCGGCGACCGCGAGGGCCGTCCCGACCCCGAGGTCGGCGACCGTCTCCGGCCCGAAGACGTACATCGTGGTGCGTCCGAGACCGAAGGCGCCGCTCTTGACGACGGCGACGGCATGGAGTAGCCCCGAGACCGGCGCGGGCGCGACCATCGCCCGCGGGAGCCAGCCGTGCAACGGGATCACGGCCGTCTTGACCGCGAACCCACCGGCCAGGAGTCCGAACGCGCCGCGGGCGAGCACCGGGTCCGCGGTCGCGAGTCCCTCGACCCCGCCGGCTGCGAACGTCGTGGTGCCGGTCGACCAGTAGACCAGCACGACCCCTCCGAGGACGAGCACGCCGCCGGCAAGGGTGTAGCCGAGGTAGGTTCGCCCGGCCGCGCGCGCCTCGTCGGTCCCGGCGTGGACGACCAGCGGGTAGGTCGCGACCGTCAGCAGTTCGTAGCAGACGAACAGCGTCAGCAGGTTCGCCGCGAAGGCGACGCCCATCGTCGCGGCGATCGAAGCCGCGAACGCCGCGAAGTAGCGCGTCTGTCCGTCTTCGCCGAGCGCACGGACGTAGCCCGTGCTGTAGACGCTGGTGACGACCCACAGGACCGCCGCCAGGAGCGCGAACAGCGTCCCGAAGGGGTCGGCGGCGAGCACGAGGGAAACGTCGAGGAGGTACGGCGCCGTACTCGCGACGAGGCGGTCGCCTCCGAGCACCGGTCCGGTCGCAGCGGTGACGACGCCGACGAGCCCGACCGATGCGGCGAGGGTGACTCCTTCGCGGGCGGTCGGTCGGTGCCGGAGCGCGTAGATGGCGGGGACGGCCAGCCCCGGAACCGCAACCGCGGCCGCGGGGAGCGACGACGCGACTGTGCTCATCCGAGTACCCCCTCTACGGTGGGTGCGACCAGGTCGGCGAACGCCGCGGCCCCCAGTCCGAGCGCGAGCGTGAGCACCGCGGCGCCGGCCACGACGCCGACAGTCGCTCGTTCCAGTTTCGATCGCCGGTCGCCATCGGCCGTCACACCGACTCGTGGGACTGCGTCCGGGACCGGTTCGGCGAACACCCGCTGGAGCAGCGGCGCGAAGTAGACGAGCGAGGTCAGCGTGCTCGCGAGGATGGCCGCGGCCGCTATCGGTGCGCCGCCCTCCAGCGCGCCCAGCAGGACGTAGAGCTTCCCGGCGAAACCGACGGTCGGCGGGATACCGACGAGCCCCAGCGCCAGGACGCCGACGGCGCCGGCGAGCACCGGCGTCCGGGCGGCCAGTCCGGCGTAGTCGTCGACGGTTCTGACGCCGTAGCCGGCCGCGAGCGCCGCCGCGGCGAGGTAAAAGCCCGCCTTCGTGACGGCGTGGCCCACGAGTTGGACGACCACACCGACGACACCGGTCGGAGTCGCCAGGGCGATGCCCACGGTGACGATGCCGAACTGCGCGACCGAGGAGTAGGCCAGGAGTCGCCGGACGTCGGCCGTGCGGACCGCGAGCACGCTCCCGGCGCCGATGCTGACGACGCCTGCGGTCACCAGCGCCGGCCGGACGAGCGGTGCGACCCGGAGGAGGTCGACGGTGAACGCCGACAGCAGGAGTCGGAGGACGGCGTAGGCGGCGACCGTCGAGACGAGCGCCGACAGCAGGGCCGCGACACTCCCCGGTGCGGCCGCGTAGGCGTCGGGCTTCCAGCCGTGTATCGGGAAGAGAGCCATCTTCACCGCGAGACCCGTCGTCATGAGCGCGAACGCCGCGACCGGGAGCGTCCCGTCGAGACCGCCCGCGAACGCCCCCGGAAGCGCGGCCACGCTGAGTGTCCCCGCGGCCACGTAGACGTAGGCGACGCCCAGCAGGTACAGCGACGCGCCGACGGTGCCGACGAGCAGGTACTTGAGCGCGGCGACGGCCGCCGCACCGTCGTCGGCGACCGCGACCAGCGCGTACGACGCGAGGCCGCTGATCTCCAGGAAGACGTAGAGGTTGAAGACGTCCGCCGTGACCGCGACGCCCGTCACGCCAGCGACGAGCAACAGGACGAGACTCAGGAACGGCCCCGACCGGGGTCCGTCGACGCGAACCGCGGCGAGCACGCCCAGCGCGACGGCCGCGGTCAGCAGCAAGAACGGGGCCGAGAGTCCGTCGACGACGAGCGGGATGCCGTACGCCACCGAGAACCCGCCGAGGACGGTCCGGACCGGTTCGCCGGCCAGCGCCGACTCCGACAGGACGACGACGAGACCCGTGTACCCTGCGACGGCCGCGACCGCAACCCGCCACGCCCAGCGCGGTCGAGACAGGACGACCTCGACTGCGACCGGGAGGACGCTCGCGACGAGTGGAACCGCGACCAACAGTGCCGGGTCTGCCGGGTCAGTCACCGGTCGTTCACCCCCGATCCGGCCGTGTCCAGCCGGTCGTCGTCGGGCCGGTCTTCGTCGTCGACAGGGGCCTCCTCGTCGGCAGGGAACTCGTCCTCGGCAGGGAACTCGTCGGCGCGGCGTTCGTCGGAGCGCTCGTCGACGGGGTGCTCGCGGTCGGTCGACGACGGCCCACTGCCTTCGGCGGCCATCGCCGCCCTGACTGTCTCTTCCCGGAGACTCCCGTAAGTGTAGTAGATCCGGACGACGAGCGCGAGCGCGACGCCGGTCACGGAGACGCCGACGACGATGGCCGTCAGGACGAGCACCTGCGGGACCGGGTCGACGTAGGGACCGGGGCGAGCGACGTTGGGTGAGCGCCCGCCGCGGCGGACCGCGGCCGCGACCAGGAAGAGGAAGATCCCCGTCTGGAAGACGTTGAGGCCCACCACTTTCCGGACGAGGTGCTCGTCGTCGACGACCGTCACGAGTCCGAGTCCGACGAGCAGGACGGCGACGACGTACGGCAAGCGCGCAAGGAGAACCGACAGCGCGCTCATCGGACCACCCGCGAGATCTCGAAAAAGAGGACCGAGAGCGCGGACGCGACCGCGAGACCGATCCCCACTTCGACGAGTTCGACGGCGTAGACGGTCGCTTTCGCCACTCCCAGCGCGTCGTAGGTGCCGACGTCGAGGAAGCCGCCGCCGAGCGCGAGCGAACCGAACGCGACTGCGGCGAACAGGCCGACGCCGACGACGGCGCCCGCGAGAGAACGTTGCGTGCCGACCGCCCGCCGGGTCCGTTCGACGCCGAAGGCGAACGCCAGCGTCACGACCGCCGCGGCGACGACGACCCCGCCCTGGAAACCGCCGCCGACCGACGTCGTGCCGTGGAGCATCGTGAACAGTCCGAACGTGACCACGAACGGCGTCACCGCGCGGACCGTCGCGGTCACGACGACGCTGGCCGTGTGGTCGCCCGCGTCGGTCACTCAGGTCACCTCCCGTCCGACGACGGCGAGGACGGCCACGGCCGCGGCGAAGACGACCCCGACCTCGCCGAAGGTGTCGAACCCGCGGAACACGACCAGAACCGCGGTCACGACGTTGTCGACGCCGAACGCGCCGGCCGTATCGAGGTAGAACGTGGCGGCCGCGTCGCTTGCGAACGCCGGCGCACTGGGGTCGCCGACAGCCGGCAACGCGGGCAGTGTCAGCCCCAGCGCGGCGACCAGTCCGGCGCCGGCGGCCACGGCTCCCGGCCGACGCGGGAGCACGATAACCGGCTCGGCGGTCGACACACCGGTCCCGTCGGCCGATGCCTCAGTCTCGTCGGCCGACGCATCGGTCCGACCAGCTGTCACGCCAGTCTCGTCGGCCGCCGCAACGGTCTCGTCGGCTGGCGGACCAGTCTCGTCGGCTGGTGCGCCGGTTTTGATGGCCGAAGTGCCGGTGTGAGCGACGGTCACGAGCAGGAGCGACGTCGTCACGCCCGCGCCGACGGCGGCTTCGGTGAGGCCGACGTCCGGCGCCCGGAAGACGACCCAGAGGACCGCCAGCGCGAGGCTGTAGGCACCGAAGACGACGGTCAGGACCAGCAGGTCGCGAGCCAGCGCCGTGGCGATGCCGGCCAGGAGGACGACCCCGAGCAACACCACCACGAGCGGTGTCGGGTCGGCGCTCACGCCTCGGACCCCCCGTCGGTCGTCGCGGCGGGTTCGACGCCCTGTTCGTGGGCCGACCGGACGATGGCGTGGGCCGCAGTCGGGCTCGTCGTGAGCAAGAACAGCGCGAGGGCGGCGAGTCGGAGCGTCGCGGTCGCGTCGGCGAACGCCACCCCAGCGGCCGCGAGCGCGAGCAGGGCCCCGAGCGTCTCGCTCTTCGAAGTGGCGTGGGCACGGGCGAAAACGTCGGGTAGACGGTAGACACCGACGACGGCGACTCCGGTGAACGCGAGGCCACCGACGAGAAGCGCGAGGACCGCGATCTCGCGGGGCGTCACCGTCGAAGCACCTCCCGGTCTGTCACCGTCGGAGCACCCCCCGACCCTCGACCAGCACGCGCGAGAGGGCCACCGACAGCAGGAAGTTCAGGAGGGCGTAGACCAGTGCCACGTCGAGGAATCCGGGTTCGTCCAGTGTGGCGCCGACGAGGGCGATCACGACGACCGTGACCGTGCCGACGGCGTTGACCGCCACGACGCGGTCCTGGACCGTCGGCCCGAGCAGCGCCCGGCCGAGCAGCGCGCCCCCGCAGGCGACGAACAGCGCGGCGCCGACGAGGAGCGCGGTCGCGAGGCCAGTCATCGGTCCCTCCCGTGGAACACCCAGGCGACGGCCCGGGCGAGTGACCCCTCGCGCAACCCCTCGCGGGTCGCCGGCGTCAGCGTGTGGACGAGGAAGCCGTCCCGGCCGACATCCACGGTGACGGTCCCGGGTGTGAGCGTGATGGCGTTCCCGAGCACCGCTCGCTCCAGCGGCCCTTCGATGCCGGGATCGTAGGTGACGAACGCCGGGTCTATCGGGAGCGAGGGGTGGAGAATGACGTAGGCGACCCCGAGGTTCGCACGGACGATCTCGACGAGCAGGTAGGGGAGAAACAGCGTCGCCCGGAGCGACTGCGCGGCGACGACGGCGACCGACGGCGACGGCTCGACGACCACCGCGGAGAGCGTTGCGGCGACGACGCCGGCGACCACCGCGCCCGTGACGAGATCGAACAGCGCCATCGGGTCGCCCAGCGCGAGGTAGAAGCCGTACGAGAGGACGAACGTGAGCGCGAACCCGGCGGCGCGACGGTCGCGGACCAGGTGCCCGGAGCGGTCACGGTCGCCCGGGAGAGAAGTGACTGTCGTCGGTGCGTCCGCGAGTCTGCTCGCCGCGTCGGTGTCGGGTCCAGCGAGGACGCGTCCGGTCGCTCCCGCCTCGATGCGGTCGGCGACTCGTCCGACCGGGTCCGGGTCGGTTTCGACGGTCACTGTCACCGCACCGCCCGACAGGTCGCGTTCGATGCGGTCGCGGACCACCGTTGCTTCTCGCTCTGTCTCGACCACGACGCGGACGTCGACGCGCACCGACCGGTCTGCCGCGTCGTCACCGAGAGCGGACAGCGCGTCGACGAGACCGCCGGTCGACGCTCCGGGGACGACATAGACGAGTTCGGACTCTCCGGCTGGCATACTCGCTGACAGATACGAACGGCGGCGTCATAACGACACGCCCGGAACACTCCCGGGGCCACTCCTGCAGGAGGGCGAGAGCGCCGACGACGGGGACGTGGCGGCGAGCGCGAACGCGGCCGGAGACCGCACTACCCGACCAGTTCGACGACCCAGTCGACGGCGTTGAGGACGACCAGCAGTCCGCCCTCGGCCCGGGAGAGGGTGTCCCGCGACCAGAACAGGACGGCGACGACGACGGTGATTCCCAGCAGCCAGAGCGCCCCCTGGAAGCCGACGGGGCCGACCGAGAGCGGACGGATCACGGTCGCGAGACCGAGCACGCCGAAGACGTTGAACACGCAACTGCCGACGACGTTGCCGGCGGCGAGGTTCGTCCGTCCACGGGACGCGGCGACGACCGACGTGGCGAACTCGGGTGTCGAGGTGCCCAGCGCGACGACGGTCACGCCGATCACCCACTCGGAGACGCCTGCCCGGCTGGCGATACCGACGCCGCCGGTCACGAGCGCGTGCGCGCCGACGACGATCAGCGCGAGGCCGACCACCGCCCGTACTGGGTCGAACCACCGGATCGCGTCGGCGTCGTCGGCGGGCTGGAACCGCTCGCCGCCGCTCCGGACGAGCACCGCCAGGTAGACCACGAGCGCGGTCACCAGGAGCGCACCCTCGACGCGAGAGACCGTGCCGTCGCGAAGGAAGACCAGCAGGACCACCACGGAGGCGACCATCACGGTGGTGTCCCGACGAACGAGCGTCTCGGAGACGGGCAGGGCTCTGACGAGCGCGGCGCCGCCGAGGATGAACCCGAGGTTGACGACGTTCGAGCCGACGACGTTACCCAGGGAGACGGCGGCCTTCCCGGTGAGGGCGGCGTCGATAGTGACGGCGAACTCCGGCGCGGAGGTGCCGAAGGAGACGACGGTCAGGCCGACGACCAGGCCCGGGACGCCCAGTGCTCGCGCGACCCTCGTGGCCCCGCTGACGAATCCGACCGCGCCGAGCCACAGGGCCGCGACGCCGACGACCACCAGCAGTACGTCGACGACGGGACTCGCCATTCGCTTCGGCGGTCGGACCGCGCACAAATCAATACCGTGGTCGACGTCGGTATCGGCGTCGAGTCACGTGGTCGCTCGGTACACCCGGCGCGCCAGAGCGCCCTACACTTCGATACCCTGCATGAGTTCGACGAGTTCCTCGAGTTCGGGGAAGGTGTAGACCTTGACGTCGACGTCGGACTCGGGAGCCTGAACGTGGGAGTCGAACATCAGGGCCATCTCGGCCTCGCGGTCGCCCACGAGGTCGTCGACCATGCCGCTGCCGGGGCCGAAGATGAAGGTGGGGGTCCCGATGTCGATGGTCGTGTCGAGAACGTTCGCCCAGCCGTCGATGAACCCGCTGGTCATGATGTTGCCGATCTCCTGGATCGCCGAACGCTCCATGTCGGTAAAGCCCGACGCGTTCGGGTCGCTGCCGCCCATGTCGCCGATCATCCCGCCCGCGAGTTCCTTCGCGCTCTCGGCCTCCAGCAGAAAGAGGATGTGGCCGTGGGGCGGCTCGGTCATCTCGATGCTGATACCGATCTGTTCCTCGTGGCCGACGTGGGTCTTGATGTCGGGGACGTCGATGAAGTTGATCTTGGTAATCTCCATCTCCGTGTGCATCCCCGTCATCTGACTCAGGTGGTCCGCGACCGTGTTCCCGCCCTCCTTGGCCATCCTGTTGAACAGCCCGAGCTTGCGGATGTCGATCATCAGGCTCATCGATTCGCTCGCCGGTGGTTTCTCCCGGTCGTACATAAGCCGTCCCCCCGCATTTTCGTTCGCGAGATTCACGTCGGGGGACTGGTTGAAATGGAGAAAAGTTCGAATTGAATGGATTTTTTACTCAGTAAACGATGCCAACGACAATGCTATCACAGAGTGATAGGTTCGGGCGGTGCGTTGTTGTAGCAGGGTTGATTTTCCTTTGTAGCATAGGATCAGTAACTGTGACTCTGGGAGCGGCGTCGGCTCAACCGGCATCCACACACGGAAACACTCACTCTATCCCGACAACGGACGACTCGGATGTCATCCACGCTGAGACATCGCTCGCAAAATCAACGACGAACAACACGACGCTCTACACAAACGACCAAGATGTAGTCATTATTCGCACACGGGACGGGACCCGGATCAGCGGCACTACCGAGATGGCACCCAACACCACGCTGACGGCCGAGATAACGGGCCAAACGGGGGTAAATAGGGCAATCTCCAAGAGTCTGACGACGACGGTTCAGTCTGACGGCTCATTCGTGTTCGTCGGGGACTTCAGCGACCAACCCGCCGGGTCCACCGTGGAAGTCGTCGTTCGCCGGAACAGTGAGGCTGTTAGCCCGACCTACGAGGCGAAACTCGCCGGGGCTGGTTTGACAGAAATGACGTTCAACGATCAGTCGGTTGCGGCTGGCGAGAACGTGACGATAGAGAGTGTGATCATGACGGATAGCGGTTTCGTTGCGCTTCATCAAGAGAGTGCAGAGGGACCGATTGTTGGACACAGTGACTTTCTGCCGTCCGGTTCGTTCGACGAGGTCCAGATCAGTATTAATGCGTCTCTCACTGGTTCGACACCACTCGTCGCAACAGCTCACTTCGATACGAATTACAACGAACAGTTCGAGTACAACCGATCCAGTGAGACGAGCCCGGATTATCTCTACCTGAATGAGAACAGGAACGGTCCGTACACCGCAGAGGCAACAGTCGCCTTCCCGGACCCAACGCCGACGGCGACACCGACGGCGACACCAACGGCGACACCAACGGCGACACCGGCGCCGACGCCGACCGCAACCCTAACACCCACGACAACGATGACAGTATCCGCAGCGACCACCTCATCACCCACTTCGGATGGGACAACTGACACACAGACGTCCCGGGCGGAAACGAGTGCCCAGGAAAGCGAAAGTACAACAGGAAGTGGCCCAGGATTCGGCATAGTCAGCGTGTTCGTTGCCGTGGGTGTGAGCCTGGCACTGTTGCGCAGACGTTCATAAACCCGGTCGCCCACTCCGACGCCCGCGGGGACGCCGACCACGAGCGTCAGTGGTCCGGGAGTCGGCGTCTGGGAGGCGATTCTGGCGCTTCTCGGGGCTCGCATTCCTGTCGAGACGGGCGGACGGGGGCAAATAGGAGGGGCCCGAGAGGGGAAACGGAGAGACGTCCCCGCACTCACTCCCGCGCCCGGTCCAACTATCGTCCGACGGCGTCGCCCCCGCGGTCCTACAGCGCCGGGCCTCGCTCGCGTCCACCTCGACGTCGAACTCGCGGTCGGCGCGCCAGTTTTCGCGAAACTCGTCGTAGCTGACGTGTTGTGGGCTGCCCCGACCGGCGCGATCGGGCCCGAAGACACTTGCTCCTCCAGACCACAGCGGCCGTCATGCGAATCGACTGGTCGGCCGCCGAGCAGTTTCTCGCGTACGCCGACGGCGAGGCCACTCTCGACGCGGTCTGGGGCCGCCCCGCCTACGACGTCGTCCGCTCGCACGCCGAGTTACTCGGTCGGGACCTCTCCCGGTCGGACGTCGCCCGGGCGCTGGAGGGCGAGGAGACGACGTTTTCCGGCGTGGGGACTCTCGACGGGAACCGCGAGCAGGTCGCCGCCGTGCTCGACCACGTCCGGGCGAACGAGGGCGCGTGGACCGGCGAAATCGAGCGACAGCTGGCGCGAATCACTCCCGACGCGGACCGCTCGGAGGTGGACGTGTACCTGGGAATCGGCTACAGTCTCGGTGTCGGGCTGGAACCGGGCGCGTACCTGAACCTGGCAGCCCCGCTCTTTCTCGACCGCCCACGTGAGGTGCTCTACGCCGCGATACACGAGAGTTCCCACGTCGTCTACGAGCGATCCCACCACTCCCGGAGCGAACTTGGGCCCGAGGACTTCGAGACTCGCGAGGGCCAACAGCGCGTGTTCGACACCGTCTTCCACACCGAGGCGTTCGCGACGTACACGCCGCTGGCGCTTCGCCGGGCCGACGGGAACACCGGGTCGCGTGACCACCCGATGCGCGAGGACTATCAGGTACTTTCGGACCCCGAGCGACTGGCGGACCTGGTCGCCGAGTACGATTCGATCCGCGAGTCCATGGAATCAGGACCGGTCGAGCGAGAGACGTTCGTTCGACACCTGTTCGGCGGGTCGCGGCTCCCCTACCGCGTCGGCTGTGCGCTGCTGGACCGGATCGAGGAGCGGCAGGGTGTCCAAGCCGTCAGAGAGGCCTTCTATCTCGACCCAGCCGAGTTCCGCGAGCGGTACGACCCGCTACTGGACGAGTATCGAAGTGGCGCATGATCGGAGCGCAACAACACTCTCTCGCCGGTCGAGGGCGATACAGTGCTACTCGACAGTGACCGTTCGGTCGCCAGAGACGACGACTCTGTGGCCGGCGTACTCGAAGTCCACCGACGCCCGGTCCGGGTCCTCAGTCCCGACCGACGCCAGCAGCGCATCGAGTGCGTCCGGGTCGATCGCGTCGTAGAGCGGGGGAAGATCCGTCTCGTCAACCCCCTCGCGTGCCGCGACAGTTCTCACGACTTCCCGCGAATATTTCGACGTCCGGTGGCTTCTGCAAAGAGCATTCATCGCAGTTCCCGATCGGGCAATAATCGACTTATACTCTGCGATTGTACCGTACGACAGTCACAAACCGACACCGAGTGGCACGTACGTGGTGTCCCGCACCCACACAACCCGGGCCACTCAGAGCGGAATGTTCCCGTGTTTCCGGTCGGGGTGGTCGACACGCTTTGACTGCAGGCTCTCCAGGTCCGAGACCAACCGGGCACGGGTCTCGGCCGGTTCGATCACGTCGTCGAGATAGCCTCGTTTCGCCGCGGTGTAGGGGTTGGCGAAGGCGTCGCGGTACTCCTCGATGAGTTCCTCGCGTTTCTCTTCGACCTGTTCGGCGGCCTCCAGTTCGTCGTCGTAGAGGACGTTCACGGCTCCTTCGGGCCCCATGACGGCGATCTCGGCGCCCGGCCAGGCGTAGTTGACGTCGGCGCCGACGTGTTTCGAGGCCATGACGTCGTAGGCACCGCCGTATGCCTTGCGCGTGATGACCGTCAGCAGCGGCACCGTCGCCTCGGAGTAAGCATACAGGAGTTTCGCGCCGTGTTTGATGATGCCGCCCTTCTCCTGGTCTTTCCCGGGCATGAAACCGGGGACGTCGACGAACGTCACGATCGGAATATTGAACGCGTCACAGAAGCGGACGAACCGCGAGCCCTTCAGCGACGAGTCGATGTCGAGCGTGCCCGCGTTGACGCGGGGCTGGTTGCCGACGACGCCGACCGAGTGGCCGTCCAGGCGAGCGAATCCCGTTACGATGTTGCGAGCGTAACGCGGTGCGACCTCGAAGAAGGAATCCTCGTCGAGAACGCCTTCCACGACGCGCACTATGTCGTAGGGTTTCTGCGGCGCTTCGGGGACGACGTCCGGGAGTTCCTCGTCGCGGCGCTCGGGGTCGTCCCAGGGTTCGACGCGGGGCGGGTCCTCGACGTTGTTCGCGGGCAGATAGGAGAGCAGATACCGAATGTCGTCGAGCGCCTGCTCCTCGGCGGCTGGCGTGAAATGTGCGACGCCCGAGTCGGTGGCGTGGGTGTCCGCTCCACCGAGTTCGTCGAAGGTCACCTCCTCGCCGGTAACCGTCTCGATGACGTCCGGGCCCGTGATGAACATGTGGCTGGTCTCCTCGACCATGAAGATGAAGTCGGTGATGGCGGGCGAGTAAACCGCGCCGCCTGCACAGGGGCCCATGATGGCCGAGATCTGGGGGACGACGCCCGAGGCGAGCTGGTTGCGGTGGAAGATGTCGGCGTAGCCCGCCAGCGAGTCGACGCCCTCCTGGATGCGCGCGCCGGCGGAGTCGTTGAGGCCGATGATGGGCGCGCCGGTCTCGATGGCCCTGTCCATGACCTTGCAGACCTTGGCGGCGAACTCCTCGCCGAGTGCGCCGCCGAAGACGGTGAAGTCGTGGGCGAAGACGAAGACGGTGCGGCCGTCGACCTCGCCGTAGCCGGTGACGACGCCGTCGCCGGGGACGTGTTTCTCATCCATGTCGAAGTTCGTCGAGCGGTGCTCGCGCAACCCGTCGATCTCGACGAACGTGTCCTCGTCGAGGAAGTACTCGATGCGCTCGCGTGCAGTCTTCTTGCCTTTCTCGTGCTGGGCGTCGATCCGGTCCTGGCCGCCGCCCAGTCGGGCCTGCTCCTTGCGCTCGCGCAGGTCCTCGATGTCTTCCTCACGGGTCACCGAGATCCGCCTCCAAAAGTTCCGGTTTGGCGACCGGATGCGGACGGCGTGACGTCGGCGGTTCCGCGAGCGGCGAGAATATCGGTCATGGCCGTCACCTCGGCGTACCGGGAAAAAAGGGTTTCCCGACAAGTTCGGTGCGAACAGCGACGCTTTTTACGGGGGAGGGTCTCCCTGCGAGCGTGAAGAATATCACGGCGCGGGAGTCCAACCCGTTCGGCTTCGACCCGCCCTGTGAGCCGTTCGTGCCGGGATTCGGCGACGCCAACGCCCACTTCCACGTCGTCGGCGACCATCCCGGCGTCCACGGCGGGGCCAAGACGGGCTATCCGTTCACGGGCTTCGAATCCAGCGAGCGTCTCCAGCACGCGCTCGTGGCTGGCGGACTCCTCGAGGAAGCCGGCACGCCGCCGGTCGTCGAGAAGACGTACTTCTCGTATCTATACATGTGCGTCCCCGAAGGCGTCCCGACGCCGCGGGACTACGCGGAGCTAGAGGCCTTTTTCGACGCGGAGGTGCGGGCGATCACCGCCCACGTCCTCCTGCCGGTCGGCGAGCGCGCCACGAAACACGTCTTCGCGAACATGAGCGCCGAACCCGCCGAGAACGTCGACATGGACTCGTGGCACGCGACCGAACTCTCCGGCAGTGGCTGGCTCATCCTCCCGATCAAGGACCCCGCTGCCTGGACTGACGCCGACGAGGACGCACTGGTCGCCGCCCTGGGCGCGTTGCTCGACCGCGACTACCGCCGCGAGGCCGATCTCGGTCGCTTTCTCCCCGACGACAACCCGTACATGGTCCGGTAGGTCAGAAGTCGCTCACAGTGATTCGGACGGTGAAAACGAGACGCGAGGCGGGACCGCGGCGAGACGGGGTCACGGTCAGTCGGACCGTTCGTCGACGATCGGGCGGACGCGGTCGTCCTCACGCAGGTCTGCGAGGAGCGACTGGCGGTCGGCGGCGAGGTCGAAACGGGGGCGACCCTTGCCAGTCGCCGAGGTATCACCGCGGGTCGCCGAGAGCAGTCCCTCGGCTTCGAGTTCGTTGAGCGCTCGGGCGACCTCGGCCTCGGTCAGCGTCCCGACGACGTCACCCTCGATGGCTTCGATGTCCACTCTGCAGGCCTGGCGCACTTCCCCGGCGTGAGCGGGCGTCCCGTCGGCGGCTGCGAGGTCCGCGACCCCCAGCAGGACGACGCGGTGAGTCAGTGTCGTCTCGTCGATAACGGCTGTGTCGCTCATGGCACCAGGTTCGGACGGACCCGGAATAACGATTGTGTAGTCGTCCGCGAAAGTTCAAGTAGCGAGACGGGGCCAGCGCGGGCCATGGACGCGTTGCTGTCGCGACTGACCGACCGGGGCGACGACGACCCCGACTGTCGCTGTCGCCCGTCGTTCGAGGACGACCGACTGGTCGTCGACGCGAGCGACTGTCCGTCGGCGGGGCGACTGGCCGAGGCGGCGGCCTGCCGGGAGACAGTCGTCGAGGCGCTGACCGCGCGGGACGTCGCGGCGGTCGTGACCCGCACCGAAGGCGTCGAACGCGCCTACGAGGACGACGCTGCCGCGTTGCTCGTCGCCGCCGGCCGGTTCGCCGACGCCGCGGCCTTCCACGACGAGCGACTCGCCGACCGGACGCTCTCGGACCCGCTCGGTGCCGCACGCGAGGCGACCGGTCGCGCGGGCCCGGTCACCCGACTCGCCGCCGAGACCGGACTGGCGGAAGGCGCCGCTGCCGTCGACGGGTACGAGGACGCACTCCGGCCGTTCGTCGGCCCGCGACTGAGCCGCTGGCGTGTGGCGGCGCGACCGCCCGGTGACGCCCACTTCACCGAGACGCGCCGCCTCGATACGGGCGCGACCGCGCGGATCTACGCGCGACCCGGTGACGGCGTCCGGACCTACCACCTCCGGCCGGTCGAGAGCGAACTCGGTGAGGGGGCACTGGAGACCCTCGCGACCGCCCACGAACGACTGGCGAGTGGCGCGGTCGAGGGGGCCGAACGCGCGCCGGGACGGGCGGTGCGAACCGTCGCCGACGAGGACGACCCGGTCGCGAACCTGCGGCGGGTCCTCCGCAAACACACTCGCGGGTTCGGCGTCGTCGAGGACTGTTTCGCCGACCCGGGCCTGTCGGACGTGTTCGTGACGGCACCCGTGACCGACAACCCCCTGTGGGTCCGTGTCGACGGCGAGGCGATGCGGACGAACGTCCGCCTGACCGCCGCGGGTGCCGACGCGCTCGCCTCGCGCTTTCGCCGGGAGAGCGGCCGTGCCTTCTCGGGTGCCGAACCGACACTCGACGCCAGCGTCGCGACCGACGACCGCAAAATCAGGGTCGCGGGCGTCACCGACCCGGCGAGTGACGGGGTGGCCTTCGCGTTCCGGGCAGGTGACCGCCGACCCTGGACGCTCCCGGCACTCGTCGCGAACGGCACGCTCCCGGCCGACGCCGCGGCGCTTCTCTCGGTCGCCGTCGAGCGCGGCGCGGCCGGTCTCGTCGCCGGGCCCCGGGGTGCCGGCAAGACGACGCTGCTGGGAACGCTCCTGTGGGAAATTCCACCTCCGACCCGAACCGTCGTCATCGAGGACACGCCGGAACTGCCGATCGACGCGCTCCAGACCCACGGCCGGGACGTCCAGGGTCTCCGGAGCGCGCTCGACGAGACCGGTCCCTCGCCCGAGGAGTCGCTGCGGACGGCGCTCCGCCTCGGTGAGGGTGCACTGGTCGTCGGCGAGATCCGCGGCGAGGAGGCGGCGACTCTCTACGAAGCGATGCGGGTCGGGGCCAACGACGGGGCCGTCCTCGGGACGATCCACGGCGACGGCGGCCCGGACGTCCGCGAGCGTGTCGTCAGCGACCTCGGCGTCCCCGAGTCCTCGTTCGGCGTCACGGACTTCCTCGTCTCGCTTGAGGTCCACGAGCGCGGCGGGGGCCGACAGCGCCGGGTCCGTGCTATCGAGGAGGTTCGAGGCGACGGCACGAGTCACGACCGCACCGGCGACGGTCCCGGCCGGGTGTCCTTCGAACCGCTGTTCGAGCAGGCGGGCGACGGGCTCGCACCGACCGGCTGTCTCGGGCGGGGCAACAGTCGACTCGTCGAGTCACTGGCCGACCCCGAGGAGTCCTACGCCGACGTTCGCGCGGCGCTCGACGTGCGGGCGGAGTGGATCGCGGACCTCGCGAGCGCCGACCGGACCGACCCCGAAACCGTCGAGCGGTCGCGTGCCGAGCGGTCGCGCGTCGAGTGGGCGCACGCCGAGAAGATTACGGGTGCGAAACGGGGTTCCGGTCGGCGAGACCCGGAGTCGGAAGGAGAAGAAGAGGGGGTGAACTCGTCGTGAGCGGGAACGCAAAGGAGAACGACAGCGAGCAGCGATCCATCGCGACGTTCGCGCGACTGGCGCCGTGGTCGCCCGAGCGCGACGCTGATATCGAACGGTCGCTGTCGTTCCTGGGCTGGTCGGTCGACGCCGAACGACTCCAGCGCGCAGGCGACGGTGCCGGGATCGCCACGGCCGGACTGCTCTCGCTGGTGGGGGTCGGACTCGGCTTCGGCGCGTTCGCCCTCGGATTCGCGCTGGCGGCGGGGACCGGCGTCGCGGCCGCGGTGCGGTTCCTCCCCCAGGGGCTGGCGACGACGCGGCGGACCCGCGCGCTGGGACAGGCGCCGGGACTGGTCAGCCGCGCGGTCCTGCGGATGCGACTGTCGCCGTCGCCCGAGCGGGCAGCGACGTTCGCGGCCGAGACGGGGCGCGGTCGACTGGCCGACAGTCTCGCCTCGCACGTCAGGCGGGCAGGCGGCACGGGGAACACCGGGATGGCGACGTTCGCCGACGAGTGGGCCGAGTGGTTCCCCGCGTTACGGCGGGCGCTGACACTCGTCGAGAGTGCGGGCGACGCACGACCGGACCAGCGCGCCCGGGCGCTCGACAGCGCGCTCGCGGTAACACTCGACGGCACCCGCGAGACGATGGCGGACTTCGCCGCGAGGGTACGCGGTCCCGCGACTGCCCTCTACGCGTTCGGCGTCCTCCTCCCGCTGGCCCTGGTCGCACTCGTCCCGGCAGCGGGCACCGTCGGCGTCGACGTCCCGCTGGTGGCAGTCGTCGTCGGCTACGACCTCGTCCTGCCGGCGGTGGTCGTCGCCGCGAGCGCCTGGCTCCTCGCCCGACGACCCGTCGGATTCCCGCCGACGCCGGTCCCGCGGAGTCACCCCGACGTGCCCGACGGCCGGTGGCGCGCGCTCCTCGCCGGAGCTATCGCGAGCCTCGTCGCCTGGGGGTGTACCACGCGCTTCGTCGACCCGTGGACCACGTGGCTGACCGTCCCTGCGACGGCACTCGGTGGTGCGCTCGTCGTCCACTACCATCCCACGACGGCAGTCCGCGAGCGAGTACGGGCAGTCGAACGGGGCCTCCCTGACGCGCTCGCCCTCGTCGGCCGCGAGGTGAGTCGCGGGCGAGCCGTCGAGACGGCGATGGACGAGGCCGCGACGCTGCTGGACTCCGAGACGGGTGACGTGCTGGCCGAGGCGACCCGGACCCAGCACCAGCTCGAAGCCGGCGTCGGGGAGTCGCTACTGGGCGAGTACGGCGGACTCGACGACGTGCCGAGCGAGCGGGCCCGGAGTACCGCGGAACTGCTCGCACTCGCCGCCTCGGAGGGCCAGCCGGCGGGGCGGGCGCTGGTCGCGATGGCCGACCACCTCGACGACCTCCAGGAGGTCGAACGGACGGTCAGGCGCGACCTCCGGGAAGTCACGTCGACGCTGTCGAACACTGCGTCGGCGTTCGGTCCGCTAGTCGGCGGTGCGACGGTGACACTCGCCGAGCGTGCGAGCGTGGACGGGCCGCTCTCGGGGAGTCTCCCGCCCGACGCGCTCGGACTGGCCGTCGGCGCTTACGTACTCGTGCTCTCGGTCGTGTTGACGACCCTCGCGACGGGGCTGGAACGCGGGCTCGACCGGTCGCTCGTCGGCTATCGCGTCGGTCGCGCGCTCCTGCTCGCGGTGACGGTGTTCTGTCTCGGGCTGGTCGGGACGCGACTGCTGGTGTGAGCCCGTCTGAAGGTTTAAATCCGAACGGGCGACCAGGACGGCCCATGCTCGACGTTCCCGTCGAATCCACGTACGTCTGGTTCGGGCTCGTACTCGTGAGTGCGACCCTGCTGGGACTCGTGTTGCGCGTTCCGACCGCACCGCCGCCCGACGCCGCCGCGACCGCCCGCACGGTCGACAGCGTCGCGTCGAGCCCCTACGAAGCACAGGGTCGACAGCCCCTCGACGCGACGGCGATCCGCCTCGGGAGCGAGCGGGTCGGCCTCCGAACCGACGGCGGGGAAGCACACGCCGCCTTCGCCTACGATTCGGTCGTGCCCGTCCTGGGGAACGAGAAGCTCTCGGCCGTCCTCCGGGGGCGGCCCCCGAGTGCGGTCTTCGATACGGCGAGCGAGTTCGCCACGACGCTCGACGCGACGCGAACGACCGACCCGACGTGGCAACCCGCACCGGCGGTGTTGCTCGTCAGACGGGTCTCCTGGGGGGACGTCGATGCGACGCTCGTCGGCGCGTGAGCGGCCCCAGACCGAACCGTTCGCCGCGCTCGTGGCTGTCGTCGTCGTGGCACTCGCGCTGTCGGTCTGGACCGGCGTCTTCGAGGCGAGCCTGCCCGAACCCGTCGACCGGGACGTGGCGGAACCGACCGCCGACCGCGTCGAACGAGCGCTGACGGTCGCCGGCGTCGTCCGGCCCAATCAGACTGGAAGCCTGAACGGCACGCGGCCCGAGGGCTACCAGCTCAACGTCACGCTCACTGCTGACGACGAGCGGTGGTCGTTCGGCCCGTCGGCCCCGGTGACCGCCGACGTTGCGACGCGCCGCGTCAGCGTCTCCGACGAACACGGCTCTGTCACGCCGGGACGCCTGGAGGTTCAGGTATGGACCTGAACGGGACAGCGACGCCCAGGCAACAGGCAGTGGCGAACAGTGGATCCGCCACTGGAGAGTCGAACACGACACGCGCCGGCAGAGGATCGAGTACGACACTCGACGCCGTCCTGTTCGTCGTCCTCGTCGGCGTCGCGGTGGCGACCCTCGCAGGCACTACGCCGGGCGGTTCGGACGCTCCGCGGCGGGTCGCCGACGAGACCGCCGACGTCGTCGCGACGAGCACGACCGGGGTAACGTACACCCGGTCGGGGAGTATCGGGGGCGCTGGCGGTCCGAGCGTGTCCGTCGAGCGCCGGGCGAGCGGGACCTACGCCGAGTTGCTCGCGGCGGCTCTCGTCACTGCCCCCGAGTTCGAGCAGTGGTCGCTTACAGGTGGGTCCGGCAGCTTCGAGGACGCGGTCCTGAACGCGACGCGGCGGGCGCTCCCGACGAGAGACGCGCGCGTCCAGGTCCGCGCGACGTGGCGAGCGTATCCAGGGTCGGCTCTCGGACGGACGGTCACAGCGGGCGACGCGCCACCCAGAGACGCCGACGTGTCGGTCGCGACGGTCACCGTCCCGAGCGGGTTCTCGAGCGCCACCCGGAAGTACGACCCGGGGAATCCGGGCTTCGCCACGCTCGCGAGCGCCATCTCGCGGAGCGTCGTCGAGGGGCTCTTTCCGCCGGGACCGACGGCGGACGCGATGGCGAGCGAGGGGCCCGACCGCGTCGTCGTCGCGTCGCGATACCGGGCGGCGAGCGGCGTACTCGGGGTGACCGTCGACCGCGAACTCCGCGAGAGCAACGTCGAGGCCGCGAACGAAAAGCTCGCCAGAGCGCTCACACCACTGGTCACGGCGAACCTGAACGACGAATTCGATTCGGCCAGGAACGCGGCCCGCTCGACCAGCGTCGACCGCGTCAGGATCGTCGTCAGGGCGTGGTCACCGTGAGACGGACAGTCGCGCTCGGCGAACGCGGCCGGGTGCCGTTCGCACTCGTGGGCGTGTTACTCGTCGTAGCCAGCGCCCTGTTCGCGGCCGGTATCGGTCCACACTCACGGCCGCCCGAACCGGCCGTCGACCTCACGATGGAGCGGACGGCGGCCGACGCGCGCACTGCACTCAGACAGGCCGCAATATCGGCGGCTGTCGCGGCCGCCAGCGAACCCGTGCTAACCCCTGCGAACAACTCCTACGGGAGTGTGATCGGGAACGAGAGTGCGTTCGAGGACGCGTTCCGGATACGGGTCTACCTGGCTGCCCGCGAGCGGTTCCGCGCCATCGAGCGCAGTCATCGCGGTATCACGGGGAACGTGTCACTCCCACAGCCGACGACCGGCGCGGAACTCGCGCGGGCGAAAGAACGCGTCGTGATCGCGCCCGGCAACAGCCAAAAGACCGAACTCCGCGTGACGATACGGAACGTGACTCGGACGGCTCGGCACGGCGGGCGAGTGGTCGGCCAGCGGAACGAGACCGTCACGGTCGAGGTCGACTCGCCGGTGCTGGCGGTCCACGAGCGGGTCCAGACCTTCCAGCAGCGACTCGATGCCGGACTACTGAAACCGGGCCTCACCCAGAAAGTGACCGCACGGCTCTACCCGGTCGCCTGGGCGCGTGGATACGCCCAGTACGGCGGCGCACCCATCGAGAACGTCGTCTCGAACCAGCACGTGAGTCTCCTGACGAACGGGGCCGTCCTCGGCGTCCAGCGGTCGGTCTTCGGCGAGAGCGACCCGGACGGACGGCGTGCCCACCGGGCCGCGGTCGCGAAGGAGGCGCTGACCGCTCTCACCGGTCGTGCACCGGCCCCGGTCAGCCCGCTGGGGGAACTCCTCAAACAGCAACTGGTCGCGTCGACCCCCGTGTCCGAGCAACGGGGCGTCGCGAACCTCGGAAGCGCATCGACGGCGCCGTCGCCGAACGAGACTATCGAGGTACACGTCGGCGAGACGGCTATCGAGGCGTTCCGCCCGTTCACCTGTCGACCGGGAGAGGGGTCGGGGGGACGGACGACCGCGGCGGACTGCACGATCGACGGTGCGCCGCGGAACGTGCTGAACCACACGACACAGCGCGTCTACAGTGCCCGCGTCCGGACGATCGCTGCGAAAGAGCACGTGGACACGAGCGAGCCGTCACGACCCGACCCGCCGGACGCGCCCGGTGACTGGGTACTCGAAGACGCCGACATCCACGAAGAGGTAGTGAGCGTGAAATCGACAGGCGACGCACCCGAAGTGTCGGTACCCGAGGGATTTCACGCACTCTTCACCTACGAGCGTCGGGTGACGGTCAGGTACAGTCACGCCGCCGTCTGGCACAGAGCGGCGAACCACACGGTCGAACGGCGGACCTACACCAACGCCACCGGGACGACGCGGGTCGGCGTCGCGGTCGTCGGGCAACACGCGCCGACCAGACACGCACCGAACGAGACGATCGAGACCGTCCACGAGCCGTATCCGGGCGCCGGGCGGAACCTCGCCGGGATCCCCGAACGCGTCGAGGAGGAGGAGGTCGTCGACGACCGGGGCGGTCCCGACGCCATCGCGGGTGCGGCCGCGCTGGGCCGCCTCGACAGGGAAGCCGAACGGTTCGCGGGCGAACCACCGGCCGGCTTCTCCAGGGACGTCTATTCCGAACTGGCCGAGTTGCGGCGTGAGATACAGGACGTCAACGTGACAGTCGAGCGTGGAGCTGTCGGCACCTACGACGTGAACCCGGCGGCCAAACTGGCCGAAACGGTTCGCTCACAGCGTGCCGACCTCGCCGGGATTCCCGGGAGCTACGAGAGCGTCGCCCACAAGGCACGGGTCGAACTCCGCGCGATGTACGTCGACAGAGTCGTCGCGGAGCTGGAGGCGCGCGCCAGGCGTCACAGCGACCAGGAGCAGGGCTTCACCGATGCCATCGCCAGCGCGGGCGGCGCGTCACTGGGGACGGTCAGGAACGGACTGGCGGCCCGACGGGTCGACACCGGCGGTGTGAGTGGAGGCGGAACGGCCGGCGATCTCAGGTTCCGCGTCGACGGGGCGCCGCCCTATCTCACCCTGGCCGAAGTCGGTCACGGCGACGTGGCCGCGGTCGCCGAGGGAGAGACGGTCTTCCCGCTCAAAGCGGAGAACGTCAACGTGTTCACGATCCCGTACGGCGACGGGACGAAAGGGGTGGTCGACTGGGTCGCGGGCGCGCTCTCTGGCGACCCACAGACGCAGCTACGAACGGGGGCGAAAGCGATGGGCGCCGCCGAGTCGGCGACCGAGGCGACCGGTAACGCGAGCGTCGCGGCCGCGAAAGACGACCTCACCGCCCAGGTCGAGCGGAGCATCCGGACAGTCGAGGTGAGAGTCCAGGCGACACTCGAAGCGCAGGGCGTCGCCGAGACGCGAACGCAGCGCGAGGCGATCGTCGACGCCGCGTTCGCCCGATGGGACGACACCCGGGCCAGGGCGCTCGCGGTCTCGAACCGGACGGTGGTCGACGCCGTCGTCGCAGAAGCTGACGCCCACGAGGCGACCAATCTGGGCCCGATGGACAGGGACGTGTTGCGGATCCGGGTGCGGAACACGGTGACGAACACGCTCGACTCGAAGGGTGGGACCCTCAGCGGGCCGGTCGTCGCGACGGCGACCGAGCAGGTCAGAGGCGTCGTCGCCAACTACACGCAGCGCGAGGTATCGAAGGCCGTCGAGAAGAAGTACAACACCTCGATTAGTTCGATCCCGGCAGGACTGCCGATAGCGCCGGTGCCCGGCTACTGGGCGGTGACGGCGAACGTCTGGATCGTCAACCTCCACGGCGGCTACGAGCGCTTCGCCGTCGAGACACCCCGGCGGACGCCAGCGCCGGGTGACACCTCGCTCGCGTACGTCAGGGACGGGACGAACGTCACGCTGGACGTCGACGGCGACGGGGCCGAAGAGTTGCTCGGCCGGAGCGACGAGGTGAGTTTCGACCTGCAGACCGCGATCGTCGTGGTCGTCCCGGCGGGCGGGACGGGTGTCGGCGACGTCGGCGGCAAACTCCGCGAGCGCTCGCCGGGGTGGAAACGACTCGGTGGCGGCGACGGCAACGGGACGCGAGGAGCGGCCGCTCTCCGGTCGGGATTCACGTGGGAGGACACTATCCAGCTGGTGACCGGCAACGGAACAGTAGCGGCCTCTGACGGTGCCATCGGCGTCGTCCCGAAAGAGAACGGGAGCGACGGATCGACGACGGGCGACGGGACGGGCTAATATCGGCCGGCAACGGGACGGGCTAATATCGGCCGGCAACGGGACGGGCTAATATCGGCCGGATGACCGTGTGTCTGGTTCACGCCGATAGTCGGGCTCGACCGGAGAGTGACACGCACTTGTACCTCGGATTCGAACGAACGGATATGCTCAGAGGCGAGTTCGAGTCGGCGGGCGACCTGTCGCCGGCGGCGTTACACGAGGCGTATCTCGACCGGTTGCGCGAGACGATCGAGGCTGTCGGTGTCGAGACCGTTGCGAGGCGATCGGGGGTCGACGAGGGGATAATCGCGGGTCTCGCAGCGGGGGAATCGCCGGAACTAACACTGGAGGCTGCGGCAGCGATCCTCTCGGCCGACCCGGAACTCCCGTCGGGCGAGCACGTAGCGGCGGAAGCGCGAGATATCCTCCTCATGGGAATGACGACAGCTGTCGTCGACGTCGACGCGGTCGCCGCGGGGATCGACCTCGACGTCGACCCCAAAGAGATCCAGCAGAAAGTCGAGGGGCGCCACCCGGTGACACTCGCCGAGTACGCCCACGTTCACTCGTTCCTGGAGCACCAGTGATGCGGGTCGCGGTCCTGGGGTGTGGCTACGTCGGGCTCGAACTGTGCCGGCAACTGGTCGACGACCACGACGTCGTCGGCGTCCGGCGCTCGTCGGAGGGCGTCGAACGGATCGGAGCGACCGGCGCGCGAGCAGTCCGGGCCGACGTGACCGATCCCGACGCGCTGGCGGGGGTTACGGACGCCGACGCGGTCGTGTTCGCGGCCAGCAGCGGCGGGCGCGGCGCCGAGGCCGCCCGCGAGGTGTACGTCGAGGGACTCCGGACGGCGGTCGACCACTTCTGCGGGCGCGACGACCCGCCCGAGCGACTCGTCTACACGTCGAGTACCGGCGTCTACGGCGACCACGGCGGCGACTGGGTGAACGAGGAGACCCCTATCGAACCGACGACGCCGAAGACGGAGGTCCTCGCTGAGGCAGAACGGATCGCGCTCGACCGGCCGACCGGCGACTGTGACGGGACGGTCGCGCGCTTCGCGGGCCTCTACGGGCCCGAGCGCTTTCGGCTCGAACGGTACGTCGAGGGGCCGGTAACCGAGGGTTACCTGAACATGGTCCACCGGGACGACGCCGCCGGCGCGGTGAGGTATCTGCTCGAAACCGGTCAGGCGCGCGGCGAAGCGGTCAACGTCGTCGACGACGAACCGGTGTCGAAGTGGACGTTCGCAGACTGGCTGGG
>Ga0207772_100109_pt1 | contig 89789 bp, 106 predicted proteins | sample A23M3SouthBayCA_2_FD_187750 | JGI IMG/M metagenome (GOLD analysis project Ga0207772, IMG submission 187750) | Aerobic enrichment media microbial communities from Eden Landing Ponds, California, USA - A23 M3 (2) (SPAdes) | ecosystem: Environmental > Aquatic > Marine > Unclassified | place...
ACCCGGCCATCCCGCGAGCGACGATCCCCTCACTGGCGTCGCTTCCGAGGGTTTCGAGCGTGCTTTTGACCGCCTCGAACAGCACACGAACACTGTCGCCGGGCTCGAACTCACCGAGCCGAATCGAACGGAGCAGGCTCACGCCGAATCCGTCGAGACTTCCGAGGAGACCGACGCCCGACGCATTGACAGTCTCCTCCCTTACACCCTGCGTATGCCCGAGTGTGTCGGCTACGACGAACCGTCACACACGCTTCGCTGTCGGCACTGTGAGACGCGGTTCAACGCGTCGATACAGGGGATGGTCCGGGCGATCGAGTGCTGTCAATCTCTCGACGACATCGACACTGACGACATCCCGATCTGTGACGTCAATCTCAAGCTTTCGCCCGAGGAGGTAGCCGACTCGGAGTTCACGGTTCAGCAGCTCTATTTCATGCAGGTCGTCTACAACGTCCAGCAACTCGAGTACGACCCGCCAGAATTCGACCTGGTCACGGATTCGATGATGCGGATCCGGGAATACACCGGCGTCGATGCCGACGCCGTCGACGAACTCATCGACGAGGGCCTCGTTCGCCACGATACGGACCACCCCCACCGGTTGTATTCGCTCCGACCCGACGGTCGAGCGGTCATCGAGGAGGCCCACCAACACGGCGTCGCGTACGGCCACGGTGAGGGCGACCTCGACGAGTCGACCGAGCACGTCCTCGGCGTCCTCGTCGCGGTTCGGTGGCTCCGGAAGGCCTACGCCGAGGACCCCGATTCCGAAGTGGTGACGGTCCAGCCCTATCACGATCTCCACGAGGGGTCGATCGACGCGGGCGGGTTCTTCGGCGATGACGAGGACGTTGCCGAGGCCACCGACGACTACGAGCGCCATCGCCTGGACGTCGTCGGACTCGACGCCCACGGTGATATCGTCGTGACGATGGAGGTCGAACGGATCAACCACGACACTCGGCGGGCCGTGCCCGCGGATTACGACAAGATGGCTGCCTGTGACCCACAGGAAGCGATCTGGATGGCGATGTCCCACACCGACGCCCACGAAATTCTTCACGCGTTGAACGACCCGCTCGAGGGCGACTCCCGCGTCGAGAAGACGTACGCCGAGACTTCGCCGGCCAATGCCTTCCGGATCGACCGACCGGGATTCACCGATATGTACACGCTCGAGCAACTCCGCGACCAGGTGTTGAACTGGGACGACCCCGACCAGCGTGAGACGTGATCGATGGCTCCAGTCGGCCAGCTTTCCCGACATGTCTCTCGGAGCGTTCGACGACTCTGACACTGACCGAGCTGGTTCGAAGCGACGAATCGGTCCCCGAACGATACCGGACTGCGTCCTCTCTCGGGGGTGAAGAGACGGGGTTATCGAGAGAGACACACATATGATTAGATTCTGAGATTTTCCGTGTTTCCCGACCGGAACGATTTCTGTTTCAGCGCCGATTTCACGCAACCATATTCAGTTATGAATGTAAATAATTACTATATATTGGGTTGAAATCCGATCAATACCGACGAGACGGTCGCCCGCTTAACCCGGAGGCCAGAGGTGTGTCACTCACGGTTGCCCGTCAAGCGTTTCCGCTTCATTTTCTGGGATGGGCGTAGCTGGTCCATGACCGAACCGACGTCAAGGTGGGTTTCCACCCCTTGATGACCCCCCTGAACTGGGGTTAACATCTGGAACACTGACCGCTATAAACAATGCCCGGCCGGGAGAAACAGGCTAGAAGGCGACCAGCACGTGAGCACAGAGGAGTGAATGGTGAACCGACAGCGACAACGACTGTGCCCGGGAGATGGCGTCTCGGGCCGAAAGCGGGGGATGCAATAGCCGGTCGAAAGACATCACGTTCTATATGTCTTCGCGAGTCAAAATTTCTAACCCCGGTTTACGTCCGTGGGTTAGCATTACCCTTAGAAACTAACAGATTCGAAACTTTTTGGGGAATCCCAGCGTCGATACGGTCCCCGAAGTCCACGGAGCGGCCTTCTGTGCCCCGATCTCGACTTCCGGGGTGAATCGCCCGTTTGACTTCCCCCTCTCTAGGCCCGCTGATTTCCGTTCGAATATCTAATAGCGGTTGATGGAGGGGTTACCAGTTGTAAGATAGTCTCCGATCGGGGGTCGAAAGGAAATCTGAGCGTCCTCTGAAAACGAGACGGCCGGAACTCAATTCGAATTTCGTAGTCTGCAACGGAGCTCCCACAATCCGAACGGAAAGTGAGATGCCGCTGCTATAATACGTCAGATTTTGGTCAATATGGGGGTACGGTGAATTCCAAGGGTGGGCTCGATGCCACGTGACTGATTCGTAGTCACAGGCTATATTATCATATGTGAATTGTTAGGTTTCACTTGTTCCAGTCGGTCGGAGGTTTCATACTTCGCGATGACCATCGTGCTCTCTCCGAGAACGAGCGCACGCCGACACCCGTGCGCTGTTTCGCGGTCCGACTTCATTCGATGGGGTTGTCGCTCCGTGAAGTCGTGGGTGCGTTGGACTGGCTGGGTATCGATCGCAAGCTTTCAGGCCGTCTGGAACTGGAAAGAGAGGCTGGCCGAGACCCAGAGCGACCCGCCGACGGCGACGCCGTCGCGGGTCGCGGTCGACGAGACACAAATCGAGGTTGACGGCGAGAAAAAGTGGCTCTACGCCGCGATCGACACGGACTCGAAACTCGTCTTAGAGGTTGATGTCTACAGCCGCCGCGGGACCGACCCCGCAGCGGCGTTCCTGTACCGCCTCACCGAGAAACACGCCGTCTCCGAGACGGAGTTTCTCGTCGATGCCGGTGGCTACCTGACTGCCCTCGCGCGTCAGGAATTGAGCGGGCAGCTCAACTATACCACCCGAAAGCACATCGAAAAATGGTTTCAGACGGTGACCATGCGAATCGACCGCTTTCACTCGTTCTGGCGGGGCAGTCAGGCCAGTGCGACACGGTGGCTCCGCCGGTTCAGATACTACTACAACCGCCAGCGACCCAATCAAGCCCTAAATGGCCGCACTCCCGTCCAGGAGGTGCTGAACTAGACAGTGCCGACCAAGGTGTAGTGTCTATTTGCTGTCTTCAAGGGTTTCTTCTATTTCGTCCCAGGCCTGCTGCCACTTCTTGGAGTGGATCTTTCTCTCCCAATCCTTCTCTGAGACTGGGACATCTTCCTCGTCAACCTGGGAACGGACCTCGTCTACCGCCTTCTCCACTTTTTCTTTTTCGACCTCCAATTGGTCGATCGCGTCAACCAGTGTCTCCTCGTTTTGCAGCAGGAAGTGGACGAAGAAGTTCCCGAAGGGAGTTACGTCGTAGGTTTTCCCTGAGTCTTCAGGCCTGAACAAGAGATCTGTGTCGACGAGCTTCTCGATGTGATCCTGCATCCCGCCACGAGTGATATCCAGGAAGTCGGCGATCTCATTTAACGATTTATCTTGGTAAATCCCCAGCAGTAGAGCTAGTCGGGCCTCGTGGGCAAGGCCTTGAAACAGGCTTGAAACAGCTGCGAAATCGCTTCTCTCCCACTGTTCAGGCTCCATCGTCTCTAACGCTACAAGGTACTTCCTAAAAAGGGATTTGGGTAACTGCCTATCGTTCATTGGTTTCGAGATCGGATTGTTTAGGGAAAGACCTAAATCTTTGTCTGCCTAAATGTGGTAGTGAACAGGAGGATATAAGTTGACATGAACACACCGCTATACGCTGCCTGTGTTGTAGCAGGCATAACAACCACGATTAGCGGGTTGAAAGGCATAGAAACAGAAAACATCTACAGAGGCCTTCTATTCCTGTTGGCTGGTACACTGCTGGCCGGATTCCTCTTCTCACTGATCGTCAGCCACAGTATTCCGAGGAATGCAGACGCTGTCACAGTTCTTTTCATTGTTACCACCACGGCGTTTGGATCAGGTCTGACGGTGCTCTTCCTCGATTCTGCGGACAAAGCAGGTGAAAACCAATGAAGTTCAGAAACTGGCTGACCAGCGACAAAGAAGAACAGGCAGAAGAACCGGTCGAAGTTGCAGGCCTAGAGCTGGACGGCGACGGCGAAGTCCTGGAATCCGGGTTCAACGTGGTGGATTTTCAGGAAGACATCGAAGGCCGGGAGGACACCATCGACCAGCTGGAGAAGGAAGTCTCCAAGCACCAGAAGAAAAAACGGAAAGCAGTCGACAAGGCTGAGAAGGCCCGGAAACAGTCGGAGAAGAAGGCGAAGATGATGGAGGCGAAGGAGCACAAAGTTGCTGGGGAGAAAAAGGAGAAAATTCTGGACCATCTCCGCAGCGAGAAGCTGACACTGACCCAGCTGAAACTGCAGTACCTGCAGAACAATATCGGCTCCGGCCTCATGGAAGATCTGGATATCGACCTTGCGGAACTGGATACCTCGGACATCGAAGATGCTATCGAGGAAGGAGAAGACGCGCTCTGGGAGGCCTCCGACAACATGGAGGGTCTGGAGGAGGCGATGGAACTGGCGGACGAAGAGCTCTCTGGAGTCGACCTTAGCGATATCGAAGCCGAGGTGGACGGTTCCGGTAGCGATGAAATCGATATGTCACTTAGTGAAAATCCGACGGATGAAGAAATCGACCGGGCGATAGACAACACCCTGGAACAGATGGATGAAAATCTATGAGCAGCAGAGGTAGAAACCGTGAGAAGAAGCTGCTGCAGAACTTCAAGAAGTACGTCAAGAGAGCGGAAGAGGCAGATACCCCTGAAAATACCGAAGACTGGCTGTCCAAGGCTTCTCTCTGGGCTGAGAAACTGGCGGATGCAAAGGAGGGTGAGGAAGCGGAGAAGTGGCGGCAGTTGTCAGAGAAGGCCGAGGAAAAGATCGACAAACAGCGGTCTAAAGTTCAGGGCCGCTCCCCGGATCGCAGCAGGCGCAGCAAGAAGAAACGAGGGCGAAGTAAAGACTCACATAGCGATGAAGGCCCTATTGCGTTTGAAGATCCTCCTCAGTTGAGTTTCGAGGACGTCGGCGGGATGCACCAATTGATCTCCGAACTCAAAGAGAAAGTTATCTTTCAAATGCAGGACTCGCCTTATAGAGAAGCACTCGGCGTATCCCCCACTAACGGCGTCCTGCTCCAAGGCCCACCAGGAACTGGAAAAACATACATCTCAAAATCGCTGGCCGGAGAAATCGGCTATAACTACGCCGAGGTCAAGTCCAGCGATCTCTTGAACCGGTACGTTGGAGAAACCGGGAAAGCCGTCGACGCCCTATTCGACCAGATCCGGGAACACCAGCCATGCATCGTCTTTATCGATGAGATCGAAGCCATAGCCTCTAACCGTCAAGACCTCTCTGGAGAGGGTGGCGACAAGGCCTACCAGCAGGCAATCTCCGAGATACTGCAGGGTCTCGACAGCCTGCAGGACAGCGATGCTGTGGTGGTCGCTGCAACCAACCTGATGGACGAGATCGACGGAGCAATACTTCGGAACGGGCGATTCGACGAGAAAATCGAGGTGCCGCCTCCCGACGAGCAGGCCCGTATGGAGATACTGCAGGTTCATCTACGAGACAGGGAGACAGAGGGCAATTTCGACTGGGAGGTGTTGGTTGAAGAGACAGGGGGATTCGCGGCAGCGGATCTGGCGAAGGCAGTGAAGGACTCAGCACAACGTGCTCACATCCAGTCCGTGAAGAACGACCGTCTTCAGCCTATCAACGAACAGCTTCTGAGAGACAGCATCCGGGACACTGAGCCGAGCCTGGAACACTGGAACAACGATGAGTGACAAAGACGAGCTTCCAGACGACCCAGAACAGCTTCAACAGAAGATTGACGAGATCCAAAGAAATGCTGAAGAAGGCGATAAGGCACTTTCAGAGGAGAAAAAGCGGTTCTTAGAGGATATCAGGGAGAAAGAGCGGAGGGCCGAGGAAGCTTCAGAAAGGATCAACGATGTCTACGACGATCTTCTGGGTTGAGCCCATCGACAGCTGAATATCCAACTATGGCTACGAACGAACCTCAAGGAAAATCCGCTTACGGGTTTGACGAGCCCATACTCAACGACCACATCGATCCATCAACGGCTGATAAATACGCAGAAATAATCATAGACGAGGGAACAAGTTCCTCTCTCAAAAAGATAGCCAAGCTTCACGGGTACACCTACCGGAACATCGAATACAAATCGACAGGTCTTGAATTTCGCACTCCTTCGAAGACCTGGAAGCTAGGCGGCGACTGCGAAGACCAAACCATTCTACTCAGCTCTCTGCTTCTATCTCAAGGATTCACAGTCAGAACAGTGTGGGTCCAGAACCACGTTATTCCAGAAGTACTGCTGCCTTGGGATCCGGGAACGGGACTCGATAGGAAAGTCAACGATGCGACGGATGCAGATGTTGACTTCGCCGTAGCTGGCGATGTCGACAGAGGAGAGGGTCTCGAAGGCTGGTGGTACCCTGTCGATCCTGAAGGCAGCCGATTCATCGGAGACCTCAAAAACCACTACGAAGAGGACTACGCCGTAAATCACGGTGATCACTGGACCTGGAACAGCTTCGAAAACAGTATCGCTGAGAAATCGAGCGACTACGGAATCAAAAACGCATTCAACAGCTAAACCATGAGCCACCCCAGAGAAGAAGTTCAGAAAGTCAAGGACCACCTGAAGAACGGAGAGAAGGAAGAAGCAATCGAACACTTGGACTACCTCATCCACGGCCTGGAAAGACAGGATCGTGGGGAGAGCCTTGACAGCTTCATTCGGGATCTGAAGAGGATCAAAACCAGTGCAATGGTTGAAATCGAGGAAGGAATTAAGGCCTGTGACCAGCTCCTGAAAGAGGTCAACAGGAGCTTGGGAAGCCCTGATTCCACGTCCAGCAGCGACTACAAAGTAGACGACACTATTGGCGCTGATGAAGATGGAAAGGACAAGTCAGTCATCTCAGGCTCTGATATCGCAGTTCCTGACCAAGAGCACATCGAAGAGGAGATCGAGAGGCTGCAGAAGGCCATCATCTACCTCGAACAGAGATTAGAAGAAGTGGGAGAAGACTGACCGATTAAACGAGGATATACCATGAGCGACGAAAGTGAACTGCCGGACGATCCAGAAGCACTGTTAGACAAAGTTGAGGAGATAAAGGAAGAGGCTGCAGAGGAACAACGAGATGAGCTGGATGATATGGCGGATACATTAGAAAGCGTGACTAGCACCGTCAACGAGATCCAGGACGACTTAGAAGGGTTAGTTACCGACCGAGAAGAGATGGAGGAGAAACTGGAGAAATCGGAAGAGCTCAGAGATCGGGCCGACAGCGCCATGGACAGACTTGGTTACGGCGATGAAGATGGATAGACAAGAATCATGAGCAATAGACAGTACTGGATGGGGCACATCCGTGAAAATGTGGATTCCAAAGCCGTTGAGGGTGTTTGTAGCCGGATTCTGGACGGAGAAGACGGACACCTGACGGACCAGTCTATCTCTATCCTCCTCCACCGGTACGTCCATGAAAATATACCACAGGCAGATCAGAGCGTACTGAAATCACCTGAGATCACAGTAGAAGACAGGGAAGGAGGACACCTCGACAGGATCGTACTTCTTACTTCCCTGTTTCAAAACGCCGGACTCGTGGCACAAATTCTGAAGGTATCGAACCAGTGGGATACCTGGTGAATCCGTTCTGATTGCAGAACCTTTTTCTAAAATGTGAAACTGGGTATAAGCGATAGATGACTGATGATTGGAGCCTTCTTGAATCCGTAACTGTCCTCTCCAATCATAGAACCAATCTTGTAGAACAATTGTCGAAAATATCGTTTGAGCATCCAATTGAGGGCGAATGCGTGAAGTGGCACATTGACGAAAATCAGAACATTGCCGTCATCTCTGACTCTTCTTTTGAAAATGAAAGTTGTATAGAATTAAAGAATACAACTGTTATGGAACCTGGCGGTCAAATTAGGCCTCCTAAGTCGGTGAGAGAAGAGGTGAAGGGAAAAATCAGGCCCGGGGACACCGTTTACTATCTTGCAAGCAAGGGAATGATCGATGAAGCACCCTATTCTTGCTTTTTACTTACTAAGAAGGCCGTTTTTGGCGCTCTAAACGGATCTGACGATATAAAACGTATATAAGTCATCCAGCTATCTTTTCTGCATCTTCACTGCTTTCTCCATAACTTCTGAATTGATCTGTTCACTTTCTCCTTGTGGAAGATCTTCTACTACGGCCTCAAATTCCTCTACTGACCGTATCTGTGAAGATTCATATAGAGCGGTCGAGATAAGAGATATCAAACTAGCAGTTTTCAAGTATTTTCCAATCCACCTATTATACCCTAATTCATCAACCGGGAAAGGAGGCATTTTCACTCTTATAGCCCTTTCTTCGGGAATTGGAGTCATTAACTCAGAGCCAAACTTAGAAACTACTTCCTCGAAGTCTTCGCCTGAGATAGTATTTTGGAGGACATCGCCTTTGATTTCGAGAACACCTTCAACCTCTCCGTATTCGGTCCAATGTTCTTCTGTATAGATGAACTGCAAACCCGCTACTGTCTCCCCATCGCCATTTTCGATATTATAGACGACCTCTCCTTCCTCATTTTCATCCCTATGTTCCATTAGCTCATCAAGAGTGGTGTTATGATGCCGTGAGAAATCCATATTCGTGGAGTCATGGATTGAAAGAGCCTCAAAAAGCGATAGAGTGTTTACAATAAACTCTCTGAACGAAATATCTGCTGAATCATATTGATCGGGATTCGGCATAGATCTGTTTTGGCGTCGAAATCCAGTGACGGCTTACCAATAAAAAGTACGATCCTCTGAATTTAGTAAAGGCAAAAGCTTAATACAGGGGCCCCTGTCGGAAGTCCAAGACATTCATAAATTCCGTATTGCTCATATACTCTCTAAGCCTCGGCTTTCCTCTAGTTCTCGGAGCTCTCGTTCCAGGTTACGCTTCTCTTCGAGCAGGTCTTGCTTGTCGTTCCAGACGGACTGCTTGGCTTCCCATTTCTCCTGGTACAGTGATTCGAGTCTGTGCCGGGTGGTGACAACGGTTTTCGGCTGATCTTCTTATCTTAACGAATGTACCGTTTGCAGCTGCTTTCGTGGTGAGGCCCAGCGACGAAAGGCCTCGCCTCACACTCCGAGCAGTAATACTTGTGAGCTAGCTTCGTGGAATACGCCGTGTAGCTCCAGTTCCGCTTACAACTGGAATCGTGGTGAGGGCCTTGGGAGAAAGGCTTTGCACCGCAGTGCTTGCACTTGGTCGAGTAATCGTACTTCTTCCCCGAGGGATCTTTTTCGACGTGTTTCGCCACTCGTCGAGGACAGTCCCTCTCGTGATGGGCACCGGCCACGAAAGGCCTAGCCTCACAGTGAGTGCACTTGAACCGGTGAGCAGGTTCGGTGCTGAGCGTCAGTACATCCTGGTGCCGGGAGCAGGACTTGTCGTGGTGAGGGCCTTCGGAGAACGGTCTCGCACCGCAGTGCTTGCACTTGTGCTTGTAGTCGCTGGATGAAACCTTGCCCAGGGCTATGTTTGTGTGTTGTTCGGCGGTCGACGGTGGGAAGTCAAACGAGAAACCGTCGGAAGAGGCACTGCTTGAAGAACCTGCGAAAACCGGTTCATCATCGAGCGCCGCCCGCTCTGCGTGCATCTGATGCTCCAAGTCGTTCAGTTGCTCAACGACACCCCACTTACCTTGAATCTCTGCCTTTTCCTTCGCTCTCTGGATCTCGCTGAAAGACGGTCTGCCCATGGTTACGCTTCGAGCTATTCCGCCGCGTTGGACATAATAGCCGGGTGATTTCGAAAAATCGAACCAGTTCTAAAACCAGAACTACCCCCATCTACAACCCCTTTCAGATCAACAAGGTAAGCTATGGAGGATATGCCAGGTCAAAGCTGCCACTGCGGCAGCGACAGAAAGGAACAGTCCGGGTTCTGCAGTGACTGCGGTACCCGGAAGCAGTGGATCAGCAAAGGCCCGCACAGCCAGGTCTACGGGTGTCCGAACTGTGACTGAATCAGAAAGAGCGGCGCGGAACCTTTACACTGCACTCGGTAAATCCCCGGAAATCGGGTCTAAGCTTAAAAGCAAAGGTTAGGAACCAGGATACATGCATGAACGAAAAACTGACTGACGACCACGGTATTCCGAAGGCCTACTCGATGGTGGAAGGCCTCGAAAAAGTGGAGAACGACATAAACCACGGCGAGGGTGATTCCGGGCTGGTACCGTATTTCAGCATCACGGCGAACATCCGGGAGGAGCTGACGCCGTATATCGGAGTCGAAGAAGGAATGCGGCTGCAAGACCTTCTTCTGGATAAGGAGTTCGAACAGGCGTGCGATCTTCTGGATGAGCATTGGGAAGAATCGGTGCGGGAGAACGTACCTGAGGAGGAGCTCGAAGGCTGGGAGCCGGAGAAACCGCTTCGAGCATGACTGGTTTAGAAAGTAGGATCGAGAAGATAGCGGAGGAGATCAAGGAAACGTCCGTTGAGGCCTCAAGAGCTGAGGACAGTGGGGACACGTTAGAGGCCGGGAAGAAGTACAAACAGGTCGGTATCTTGGCTGACCGGGGCCTTGACCTGTTGAAGGAACACGATGCACGGGAGGATAGGATTGACGACTGGCGGAAGTACAAGGAAGAGCACAACGAGCACGGTACGAAGCTGTTGAAGGACGGGGAGAGCGATGTGGAGCCGGACCCGTTCAGACCAGATGTCTTGACCCCTAACTTCGCGGTCACAGTCCAGGACGGGGATTCTGAACCGGAGACATTCGAAGGGTCAGTCGACCCGTCGACGGGTGAAGCGGAGCTGGACGAGAACCCTTCTTGGGAACCGAACGTCTCAGTCGCAGGCCTCGGAGGTACAGGCAGGAAAACTGTGGAGATGATTGAAACCGGGAGTTCTGCCCAGATCTACACCTCTCCGAGTCCCGGCGACGTCGAGGACAGTGATTTCCTGTTCATCACCTGCGACCTCCACGAACCCGGAGTGGAAAAGAAGGTCTCGAAGCTGTTGGAAGCAGCCGAGGATGCCTGCACCGTGCTCTTCTCAGAAGGCCCCGCCGAGAAACCCGAGTCTTTCGTCGACCACGTCAACCTCTTCTTCCCTGTAGCCGTGACCGAAGGTGATCCACGGCAGTTCCTCTCGTCTACGATTGCGGATCTTTTCGAAGCCATGTTGCGGCCTACAGTCCGGGAGATGGGGAAAGGCGACATCCTGAGCGTGGCCGGAGAAACCAGGTTGGGAAGACTGTTCATCGACAATCTGGACGACACGGGAGAGCTGGGCAACCTCACGCCGGGATTTGAAGATGAAGAGGTCGACGCTATGCTCTTGTTTGTCTGCTACGACGGCCCGTACCCTCTTCCAGATGTAGAGCGAAAAATGCAGGAGTACGACCGGCCTGAAGACGCCGCCTACCTCTGGGACCCAAGAACCCATTCCCGGTACGGAGGCAGGGCGCACATCAAACGCATCGAGGCCTCCGATATCTCCCGTGAAGCGATGGCGGATTTGCTGAGAGACGAAGGTTAGAGGGAGAACCGGTCAGAACAGTTTCTCTGCGCCGTCTTCGAAACAGGCCTCCAGAAACAGGCTGATTGTGTCCTCGTCTACAACTTGCTTCACCGCCTCCATATCGTACACTACTGCTTCGGATAACCCGGCTAAGGCCTTCCAACTGCTGCGCTCCCTACGGGCCTGGTCACTGGAAATCTCTTCGACACCCTGCACGTCATCGTATTTTTCGACGATACTGTGAAGGCCTGTTCGGGCGGCGGTACCGAACAGTCCTACGGCGTCACCAGCAACTTCAGGGTTCACATCCAGGGCTTTTCTCAGGCCGTCCACAGCTGCTATCCGGGTTTGCCGGTCGCTGGAGGAAACCGCTTCTTCGTAGATCTCTACGGCCTTCTCCCAGTCTTCTTCGCTGCTTGCTGCTGTGTAGGCCAGGGCCAGGGAGGCCTGCAAAGCCACTCGGAAGTCTGACTCCGTAACCGCTTCTTCGAGGATGTTCCACGCCTTCTCAGCCTCTTTAGATTCGGTGCATGCGATGGCTTGGAGCGAGTCTGAGGCGGAGCGGCGTTTACTTCGGTACTCGGATTCTTCGACTCCGTGGCCGCCTTTCAGGATTTCCTCGAGCTCGTCGATGGCAAGATCTAGCGTCATCCCCCGTCCTCCAACCTGCTCATCCTCACCAGTTCTACATCCTTGGAAGAGGCCTTGTCTAGCATCGCCTTCCCGTTCTCGACTGCGGTGTTGAACGAGTACCCTGGATGAAAACCCTGTTTCGAGGTCTCCAACACGAATCTGCGGAGGTCTTCAACGGTGGAGAACACTGAGTTCTGTCTGTTCTCCAGCAATAGCTGTCCTGTGAAGTCGACCGACTCCTCTAACTGGTCGATTGTGTCCTGGGCGGCCTCCAGCTGCCGGACAGTCTCCTTTATCGACGCTTGCTTTCCGAGGTCATGCTTCAACGGGGCGGCAACGATGACGTACTCCGGCTCCAGGGCCTTCACCTTCTCCTCGCCTTCACCGGTTTTCTGCTGTTGCAGCTCCGTTGCCCGGTTAAACAGGTCCCCCGACCCGGTAGCATACCTTCCGAGCAGCCGTGACTCCACCCTGAACGCCTTGACTTCCGATGGAGACAAGTCGTTCTCCTCCAGTTGCCAGATCAGTTCACCTGTATTACGCGGCGAGAAATGCTGTAGGCCTACTTCCAGCAGCAAGCTACTGACGTCCTCAGGCAAGTCCCTCGACCCTGCATCGTCGGCGGGTACTTCGTGGAGGATCTCAGGTTCGCCCTTCATCGTCCACTCTCCAAGCGCTCCCCGATCTCACTGGGAAGGCCCTCTTCCTCCACCTTCCTCTGCACCTTCTCGATATCGTATTCCACGCGGCGGAGCTCCGTCTCCCAGCTGTCCGTATCTACGATGGCGTAGGCGGCGCGGCTGTCTCCGTCTCTTGGTTGTCCAACGCTGCCCGGGTTCAGGATGAGACGGTCATCGATCACTGCCTCGTGCTGGATATGGGTGTGTCCGAGGAAGCAGGCTTTGTAGTCGTCCAGGTACGGCCTCACCCTGGGGAAGTTACGAGGCGTGACGTACCGATCAACCTTCTCCGGGTGGTCGTGTACTAGGAGGATTTCGCCGTCGAGAAAATCTGTTTTCCGAGGCCTGCTCTGCAAAAACACTAGGTTCGCGTTGATCAACTCACTCTTCGCGTACCGCAGGCCTGCCATCGCCATCTCGTTGTCAGTGTAGCCTTCCGGATCGAGTGCTTCCCGGTCGTGGTTTCCCTGGATCACGGTATCGCAGTATTCCTGGATCAGGTGGATGCACTCGGAAGGCCAAGGACCATAACCCACGATATCACCGAGGCAGACGATTTCGTCTGCGTCGTCAGCAGAGTCCTCGATAACGGCCTCCAATGCGGGAAGGTTACCGTGGATGTCTGAGATCAGGGTGATTTTCATATATGCCCCTAATTAGGTGAGTGCCTAAAGAAGTTCCGCGAAGACCTCCGCCACAGCTTCGGGGAGTGTGTGGAACTTGTTGAACGCGACCTTCGTCGGCATCTCGATCTGGATTCCCTGGTTGTCCTCTGCGAAGTAGTTCATCGACATCTTCGCTCCCCTCCCCGTCAAGTCCATCTCCTCGTAGTCGGTCACGATGTCGTACTTTGACGGGACAGGTCCTCGGATACTGTCCGCAATTTTCTCTCGTAGATCTAGATCGGCCATGCCGCCGACCGCGACGTAGTCGTACCTGTGGATGTGGAAACCGACGCCGTACCTGAACAAAGCGTCACTCTCAACCAGTTGCTTCAGGCCAGGGTAAGCGTCGTAGGCCTTCACCGGCTTCTTGACGTGCCAGCGCTGGAACGCATCCTTGTCCTGTCCGGTGTAGTAGCCGTGTAGCATCCACGCCGCCGGCTCGATGCCCTGCGCCAAGAGTTTCTTGAACAGGTACTGCCCCATCTCGTCAGTGTTGTACTCGATGTCGCCGCCGTGGGGACACGAAATGAAGACCTCGGCCTCCTCCCTGTCCCAGAGTGTCTCGGCTATGTCGCCGGTGATGAAGGCCTCGTCCTGGCTCTCGATCGGTATAGTACCTTTCACCGTGACCGTGTTTCCGACCTGCGCGTCGATCCTTCCCAAGCCTTCCTCGTTCACCTGGACTTCGGGCGCGTCGTCGTGGATTTCGTCAACGATGTAGTAGGCCTTCCCCCGGTCGGACTCCACCCTGACGTGATTGTCTTCTTCCTTCCGCAGGTCTTCAGCCAGACGCGAGGAGAGACTACACCGGTTTGCCGCCTCTATCTCGCTCGATTCACCGATAGAAACCTCAGTCATCTCTTGTAAGACTCAATGAACCAGAGGGTGATGAGTCTTTAGGTAAATACCTAAATAAGAAGATGGGGAGAGAGAAGAGAAGTTACTGGATTCTCAAGTATACCTGATTGGGTCTCTGAAGAGGAAGATATTAATGAGGATGAGTTGATGCATGCTCTTGTTTCTGATTTCGCTGGACTGGTTCCGTTGTTAGACGAGTTCTTTACTGGATTTGAGTCTTATAGCCTTGAGTCAACCGAGTTGGGAGATCACTCAATAGATCTCCCAATTTAGGCTTCTCACCATACTAGGGTTGCTTATTTGCCGGAATTTTTCTGCATTGTTCAACCCTCTATCAGTAGGTAGTAGGATCTGTCACCTCTCTGTTTTGATCTGAGGAACACATATCACTACCATGTACTCATCAGGTTCCATAGCCAATTGATGTGGATTCCACGTGTTGTGCAGTGTGGTGCCCTCGCCAAGAACCAGCCGGTGGGTTGTATGGCGACCGGGGCCGTACTTCTTCAAGAAGCGAGGTTGTCGCACTTCGATGTACGAGATTACACGCCCGTGGAGTCTCTGGCGGATACTAAATATATTGTAGAGTAACACAAAGCAGTCGGTGTACCGATGGTCGATTTGCGAGAGCGTTCAGCGGCTCTCAGGCCATCTCCGGGACCGTGAAATCAAAGAGCCCCTCCCGGATCCGGTCCGGAGAGTCGGTTTTGCCCCACTCGATGAGTTTCCCGACCAGTTCGGGATTCGAGAAGTCGACGTGTCGCGCTCGGTCGGTCCCCCAGTCGTAGACGTGCTTCGGGAGCCAGTCGGCCTGTTGCATTTCGGCCAACATCAGGTCGGCAGCGTGGTCCGCACTCGCTTCGCCCGCTTCGTGGGCATCCAGCACGTCGGCCATCGACCGGTGCATCTCTTCTTTCTGTGTCGCAAACGGTGCATCCTCACCCGGTGCTGACTCGTCGAGCAGGGAGTCGAACTCGGTAGTCCGCCCGGACTCCAGGAACTTGAAGCAGTGGCGCTGGATGTAGAGGTCGTGGAACAGGACCTGGCCCAGCCACATCTGTGTCCAGGCGTTCCAGAGTCGGAAGTCGCCCATCGACTTGTATGCGTTACTGATGAGCCGGTCGTTGTTCAGGAGCTGTCGGCGGTGCATCTCGTCTATCGACGCGAACCGGTCGGCTGAGAAGTCGTCGTCCTCGAACGCGTCCAGCAGGAGGTTCGTCGAGACGAAGACGGACTCGAAGGTGTTGACCAGTCCGATCGCATAGAGCGGGTCGACGAACCCGTAGGTGTTGCTCGTGAGATAGTGACGGTGCCCCGAGGACTGGCTCGCGCTCCGCTGAATCCGTCCGGTTCGTACCCACGGTATCACCGGTTTTGCCGAGTCGAGATGTTGCTCGATATCCGGGAACTTCGAGACGATGCGCCTGACTTCGTCTGCCGGCTCGACGGATTCGTCGACCGGGTACTCCTCGCGGTCCAGCATCAGGCCGACACTCGCTTCGGTGGCTTCGGATCGCTCGAAGTTGTCGAAGGGGATGACCCACATCCACCCGCCGTCGAACACGTGATGGAGCGTCCCATCGTGGAGACGGTTGGACTGTTCGGGCCGGGCATCCGCCTCGAGCAACTCGTCGAACGGATCGAGTCCTTCGACGTGGGAGAATATCGCTCGGGAGTCGGTTTCTAACTCGGGTGCATCCTCGCGATAGCCCAGCTGGTCTGCGAGAACGGAGTTACCGCCGGTCCCGTCGACGTAGAACGACGCCGCGGCGGTGCCACGGTCGGTCGTCACCGTCACCTCGTCCTGGCCGATGTCCACGTCGGTAATCTCGGTTTCGTCGACGTAATCCACGCCGTACTCCTGGGCAACTTCGACGAGGTAGTGGTCGACGTCTTCGCGGAGCAGGTGACTCTCGCTGTAAAAGGGCAGGTTCGGAGGGATCAACTGGTGGGAGCGATCTCCGGCAACCGGCTGGTCCGGTTCGTGATAGGCGAAACCGATCGAGTGTTTGACACCACAGGAAGTGGTGATGTTATTCACGATCTCGTTCGCGTCACTGAGGTACTGAATCTCCGGAATATCGTGGTACTCTCCGACGATCCACATCCACATCGAACTCTGCGGGAGCATGGCTTCGCCGATAGCAAACCGTGGGTGTGTGCCGGCTTCGAGCATCGCCACATCGAATCCGTGTTTCCCCAGAATCATCGCTGTCGTGGACGCCGACATTCCGGACCCGCCGACGATGACGTCGTACGAATCCGTGAGTGCCGACCCACCACCGGCCCGAAGCTGGTTTTTGTGTTGTCGATCACGATCTGTCGGGTCGGTCGGTCCTGCAGGCCCCATACATCGGCTCACGGACAGATGGCGATTATAGTCATTCCCTGAGATGCTGTTTCAGGCTGTGAGATACGTGTCTGGGGTGTGTCTGGTCGAGCGCGTAGCGGTCACTGGATACTGGTGTCCATTTCGGTGAGATCGAGCTCCTGTGCATCCTTTTTGAATCGCCGGTAGAGGTCCTTCGCCCATTCCCGGGCCTCGGGGTTCTCTGTCGTGAGGGAGGCGAGCGGCAGCGACGTATCGTCGTCGAAGCCACCGATGATGACCACGTCGTCGATAATTCCCATGGTGAAGGGGAGCGCGGAGTGGGTGTACAGTGACGGTGCGTCGGCGTTGGCGATGGTCTCGAACGCTTCCTCGGAGGCGTTCTGGTCTGCCTGTAACGCCAGTGGCGTACAGATGGCCTCGAAATCCACACCGTTTTGCGCGTGCTTGATCCCCTGTTCGGTGACTTTCCGGGGACAGCCAGCAACGACTAAACTTCGAGAGTAGTCGAACTCCTCGAAGTGTTCGAACCACGGTTCGAGCGGTTCGTTCGGATTCTGTGGTGTGGCGACGTGGAGGTCAGCGTCAGCAAACAAGTGGATGTTGCGCGTCAGTTCTGGTGTCGAAAGCTGTGCGAGGAGCGGTTCCAGTCGGTCGATAGCCCCCAACGAGCGCTCGAACTGCTCGACAGCCTCGACGACAGCACAGCCTGCTCCGGTCGTCTGGTAGCCCGCGGGCTGCTGGTCGAGCAATCCGTCCTCCGTGAGGGTAGACGTTCGTCGGTACGCAGTCGCGCGTGAAATATCGAGTTCGTCTTGCAACTGCGACCGGTCGAGTGGCCCATCGCGGGCTGCCTTCAGCAGCGGGACCCGGTCTAACAGTTGGTGTGGGTCGCCCTCGTAGTGTTCCATGCACGTGGCATGGACCTCTGAATTGTAGGTGTTTCGTTAGATATCTCAGGTGATGAAATACCGTCTCAGGGGATGACTATACCAGTAGACAATCCGCATTCTTGACCCGTGTTCCGGACAGATGTGACGCGGGCTGTCGTCGGTGGTCGACGCCCCAGCTGGTGGGGGTGGTGACCTAACGGAGACAAGTAAAATCTGTGGTCACTCGGACTGTCGACACTCCCGATCAAAGTAGCTCGCGACGGGCTGTGGCGGTCTCACTGTTCGGCGACCGGGCGAAGTTCCGTGTCGAATAGCGATGCATATTTTGACTAAAACAGCACTTAGGGACCCTATAACCCAGGAATTTAAGGATCCGACCCTGGTTATGAGTCCATGGCACGAGTGCCAATCATCGAACCCGAAACGGTCGACGATCCGGCTGTGGAAGAGATTTTCGCGTGGGTCACCGAGATGGAGGGGTCGGTTCCGAATCACTTCTATCTGGAATTGAACTTTCCGGAGTACATGAAGCCCAAGCTCCAGTCGACAGCGGCGCTGTGGGAACACGGGGAGCTGTCGATGCCGGAAATTCAACACGTCGGAATCGCTGTCTCCACCGCCAACGGTTGTGCGTACTGTACCGGTGCCTTCTGTACGATCCTCGATTACGGGCTCGACGCCGATACCGACTACGTCAGGGAGTTCGCCGAGCAGGGCACGGACGTACTCGAGGACGACCGCCTCGAAACCATCGTCGAATACGCGCTGCTGGTCAACGAGGATCCCCACGCTGTCACCGACGCGGATACTGCGGCCCTTCGCGAAGTCGGACTCGGCGACAAAGGGATCGTCCAGTTGACCCACCTGGTCAGCGATTTCGCCTCCTACAACCGCCTCAACACCGCACTGGATACGGACTACGACTATCAGGATATGTGGCGCGAACTCGACATGGCAGCCATGTCGCCCGCCGACGACTAGACGGTCCAACAGCTTTTTTGCCGGTCGAGAGCCGAGGGTGAGCGGGCCTACTACGTGACTGACGCGTACGTCGTCGCTGAAGTGGTATCGGCGTTCCGGTCAAGACGGAGTGCAGATGCGGCGCTCGAACTGTACGAGGACATCAAGCACTCCGACCTGATCGTCCAGCACGGCTCTGATCCCTGGGAGGCAGACGAATTGACAGCCAGCCCGCGAGCAGTCATGGACGCAGCGACGGAATTTCTCGCTCAGTATCCCAGACACGACGTTTCGTTGCAGGAAGCGATTCTGGCACTGTAGGCGAAACGCGGTGAGGACTGTCTGTTTTCGTTCGACGGTTCGATCAGAGATCTCGCTCGCGCCTGCGGCCTCTCGGTCTACCCGTTCACCGAGGATGTCTATCTGGGAGATCGCTGATCTCGTCGCCTATTCCGGCGCTGGAGGGGGCATCCATCATGTAGTTTCACGGTTTACTCCGATCCACCTCGGCGGGAAGCGCAACGACGACTACGGCGTGGCCGACCTCAAAGCGACACGGGTCATCGACCTCGACACACTCAATTACGACCGTCTCGCCGGCGCACAGGCCTATTGCGTCGAACTGGTGACCTCGTTTGCGTTGGAGACGGCGTATCCTGGGGCGAACGGGTCACCCGTCCCGTGGTGGTGAGGGACCCGGGACAGCCTCCGCCTGCGTACGGAGCGACTCGTCTTCTGCGAGAGGGGTGCGACCTGACGACGGTGGACCACGGGCAGGTCGTGGTCTACACCGACGACTGTGCCCCAGACGTCGAGTACAGTCAGCCCGCCGACTGACAGCGAGGGGCACACCACTGCGTTCCGAACGTGGCCGGCGTCCACTCTATAACAGTGCGAGCGAAGCGAGCACTGTCCTCGGCCAAAGACTCAAACGAGAACGCGAGCGATCGCTCGTCTGGCCGAGATCGAGATCGACGACGCGCTGAACGTCCCAGAGGCAGAGCGAGGCCACGGTCGAGACCGAACTGGCGGTGTCCCTGTACGACTGGGGCGTCCTCTCGTTTGGCAAGGCACGGGCGCTGGCCGACCTCTCGAAGCGGGAGTTCCACCGACTCCTCGGCGAACGGACGGCCGAACGTCACTACACCCGCGAGGAACTCGACGAGGACGCGGAGTATGCCCGCGGCTGACCCGGTCGTCGCCTCGACGTCCGGGGGCTCGATGTCGTGGTCGAACCCATCGCGCCGCAGACCTACGGATTCGGCCGGACCCGTTCGGGGAGTTCCGGGACGCGGTCTCGAAGCTCACCGAGACAGGTTTCGAGGATTGCCATCGGATTCGAATCTGTAAAGGGGGCGGATTCGCGGTGAGATGCGGCCCACGCTTCGTGGTCGACCTGGAAGTGACTCGGCCCCAGGTTCTCGTGGCTTTCGTCCTGATGCCAGCCGCACGACCACGATGTCCCAGGTTCGTTGTACTGGATGCGGAACTCGTCGCGCTCGGACCGTGGGCGCCACTCGAATTCGAGCGTCGCTTCGCCAGCACCCTGCTTCTGGTCGAAAAAGACCGCGCGATCGAGTGTCGCCGTGAGACGGACCGGGCGCATCGGACTCGGGTCAGCATCCACGGCCGCGACGCCGGCTTCCCGTCGAAGCCGGGTTGCGACTCGTTTGTGGACCTCGTATCGGTGGAGATGCGCGTCTCCAGGGGTCGGTGACTGTCCCATTCGCTGTCACCGACTCAGTTGGCGGATGTGAGGGGACTCTCGCGGGTCGCCTCGATCGTATCGTAGAGCTGAATCGCCTGCTTGATGAGCGTGGCCTGGTGTTCGTAGTACTCCCAATCTTCCGCGTCGTGGCGCCGCTGTCGGCGTTCGGCTGCCGGGATATCGTCACCGACGGTCGCCCGGAGCTCGTCGGCGGACTCCACGTCGTACGTGTCCTTCCACTCGTCGATATCGTCCCGGATGGCACCTAATTCAGCCGTGAGTTCGTCCTTTTGCTGTTCGTCGACGAGGTCGCGGATCTGGTCGAAGTACTGGGTGACCGGGTCCGGATAGTAGCAGGTTTCGCGGCCACGCTGGATCGTTGCGAGTTTATCTGCCTCGACGAGTTGGCTGAGGTACTTTTCGGCTGTGTTTCGGGCAACTCCGGCAGCATCAGCTATCTCTCCTGCGTTCTTCGGTTCCCGGACCGTCATCGCAACCTCCCGGATCCGATCTACTTTCTCCATGTGGGCAGCTGTTCCTGAGTCGCTCATACGCGTACCCGGAACTGCATCAGTATTAGTCTTTTGAATCCTAACTCAATATGTTGAATTCACTTTGTCTTCCGTCCGCAGACCACCGGTGCTCGAAGCTACGACCGCCTCGACGGCCGTCACACCGACCTTGTTTCGGTGCCCGAGGGTACGGGCACGGCGGCTGTTCTGGACATCCCCGTCGGACAGCCGGCTCGTCGACCGACAGCGAGGGGCACACCACTGCGGTCCGAACGTGGCCGGCGCCACTTCTAGACCGGTGCGAGCGCAGCGAGCACTCGGCCAAAGACTCGAACGAGAACGCGACCAGGCACTCGTATGGCAGATATCGTGTCGACGCCGGACATCCTCGGCGCTGTGCTCCGTATCGAGGGCCGACGGATCGGCGTCCACCACCTCGCCAGACGGGTCATCGACGCCGGCCAGGCGCCCGAACAGGTCGCCGCCGATTACGAGTTCCAACGGCTCGGGATTGCACACCGTTCACTGCGTGGCTGAGGTCATTCCGATCTCCTGGCCGAGCGCTCCGACTGCATCGTCGACGACGTCTTCCGTCAGCGCACCGACTGTTGTCACGATGTCGGCTTCCGAGATGACAGTCGGGTATCGAGGATGGATGTAGCTTTGTTTCGAAAGGCTCCCGACCGCCCAATCATCGGGGGTGATCGGGATACTCCCTTCGACCTCGGTCGTCGAGATTCCGAGCGCGACGTGTTGATCGGGGTATGCCGGACTCGTATCGTGACTGACGACGACGAACGGGCGATCGTACGAATTGAACAGCGACGGATGAGTGACGACCTCACACCGCAGATGGTTCGGGGACACCTTACTCTCGGCGGGCTTCTCGCCACGCTTCCATCTCGTCCTGATCCGCTGCCTCCGCGTCCCAGTCGACCTCGTCCCAGTCGTCGAGGTCGTCCATGGATTGCAACGTGGATAGCGTCGACGTGAGGCCGGCGAGCCGGTCGTCCCGTGCGATCGCCCAGTACGAACCCTTGTGTCGGACGAGTCCGCGCTCTTCGAGACGCTGGAGCGTCGGACCGACACTTCCCATCGGAATATCGATACTTTCGTGTATCTCCGTCGGTGTAAACCCCTGTTCCGGGTGCTCTGCCAGAAACGAGAGGATGATATAACTGTTCGAGCCCGGGCGAAGCCAGTTCCCGAACTCGTCCGACTCCGTGTACTCGTCGAACTGAATAGGCATGTATTCGAGTGTATATCGTGTATGTGAACGTAAAACCTTCGCCAGTCCCCACTCGCATCGTCCAGTTCGAGCCCCCGGTAGATAGTCGCCTCTGGAAAATCTCTCTCCCTGCGAGGACGACAGGATCGCTGGTTGCACCTACGAGTGACCTGAGACCGGTTTCGGGTCGTACGGTTCTTCGAGGTACGAGAGATCCGATTCCGACAGGGAGAGTTCGACTGCCTTGACGACGTCTTCGAGTTGCTCGACCGAACTCATCCCGACGATCGGGGCGTCGACGACGGGCTGGTGAAGCAGCCAGGCGAGTGCGATCTGGGCCATGGAGACGCCGTGCTCGTCGGCGAGTTCCTGAACCCGCTCGTTGAGTTCCTCGCCGCCGTTCGTCCGGTAACTCTCGACTCGGTCAGAGTCGCTCACTCGCTTGCCTCGGGGCGTACGATCGAGTGCTTCGAGCGGTCGTGCCAGAAACCCCCGCGCCAGGGGACTCCAGGGGATAACCCCCACACCTTGCTCCTCACAGAGCGGTAGCATCTCGCGTTCCTCCTCGCGATAGACGAGGTTGTAGTGGTTCTGCATCGTCACGAACCGCTCCAGTCCCAGCCGGTCGCTGGTGTGGAGGGCGTCGGCGAACTGGTAGGCCCACATCGAGGAAGCGCCGATGTAGCGCACCTGGTTGCGCCGTACCGCGTCGTCCAGTGCTCGCAAGGTTTCGTCGATGGGCGTGCTGTCGTCCCAGCGATGGATCTGGTAGAGGTCGACCGTGTCCATCCCCAACCGATCCAGCGAGTGGGCGAGTTCCTGCTCGATGGCCTTCCGTGAGAGCCCCCGCCTGTTCGGCGCGTCGTCCATCTCGCCGTGGACCTTCGTGGCGATGACCAGCTCGTCACGATCGTGGCCTTCGAGCGCGGCCCCGAGGATCTCCTCGCTCTCGCCGTCCGAATAGACGTTGGCTGTATCGAAGAAGTTGATTCCCAGCTCGACAGCTCGGTCGACGAACGCCGACGCGGCTTCGTCGTCGAGTTTTGCGTCGTCGTTCCGCCCAAACCGCCCACAGCCGACACAGATCCGGCTCACGTCCATCCCTGTCGATCCCAGCGTCGTGTACTCCATACTACAGCATCGGGACTCGATTGCAATAAAGTGCACTTGCCATCGTCGATCGGTCCCGACAGCGCTGGTGCCGATCCCGGTGTGATATTCACAAAACGCATCGCATCGGCCAGTCGTGTGGCTCGCGTCGACTCTCCCCTGAGAATAGAGTGAGCGACGATCGGTGCCCTGACCCACATAGCCCGTTCTCTTCCGGACGTGTTAGTCGAAATCTCGCTCCCACGTTCCGGAGCCGATGACACAGGTCGAACCGGGACAGGTGTTCATCGTGACGGCGGTCTGTCTGCTCTTCGGTAGCGCTCGGTGACTATCTTCGAGAGGTTGTTCCTGCGACCCGAGGAGGCCAGTCACGCGTCTTCGATGCGGACGTTCGCGCCACCGTCGAGTTCTGTGAGCGGTTCGGTGTCGTCGATCTCGGCAACGACGTTCACCGGGGAGGCCGCCCGAGGCTCGTCGTCGTCACTGGCAGGCGTTGGGCCCCAGAACAGACACAGCGCGTTCCCCTGGGGCCAGTAGGCGACTGCGCCAGCCGGAACCGACGTCTGGGCATTCTCGGCGGGGACGTCGATCCCGGTCCGGAAGTAGAGTTCGTCTCCCCATCGCGTGGCGTTCCCGGATAGCGGGATCGCCTCGGCGATCGCGTCTCGGGTGCGGGGATTGCCGTCGGTCCACGCCGCAGTCAACTCGAACGAATCGATGACGAGTCTCAGATCGACCATCGTATGGACTGTCTCGCCCTGGCGTAATAATCTCGACCCGAGAACCCGGAACGCCGCTCGACAGTCGCGTGACCGAACAGACGATCACGTCACGCTGACGGCGGTCAATCGTCGTCGGCTTTGTATGCACCGCCACGCCGTTCGATAGAGTAAACGTCCAGAATGTTCGCGTCGTGGTCACACTCGGCTCCGAGTCTGAACTGACCGATTCTGAGCCTGGAGTACGGAGCGCCAGTCAGCGGTTCGAGATAGTCGTCGGGGTCCCGTCACTGGTCACGGACGATTTCGTCGAGTTTGTCGGTGATGCGATCCTGTGCGTGCTCGTCGAGGCCCTCGTAGCTCCGTCTCGCGGGCTTTCGGAACTGCCAACTCCAGTCGTCACTCATCGTCGCCGATGATCTCCTCGCGGGAGAAGGCCTCACTGTCGCCCGTCCGACGCGCGTGCTCGACAGCGGCGATCTCTTTCCAGCTCTCGCGTGTCAGACCCGGGTGTCGAACCGCGTCGCGCAACGAGTCACGGATGAACTCGCTCCGGCTGTTGTAGCCTTCCTCTCGCCAGGTCGCGTCGATATCTTCGAGAAACGTCTCTGTCACCCGGATGTTGATGTTCGTCTTCTCCGGCCCACCGTCGGGCGTATCTGTATCAGACATACGATCGTATTACGCCGGGGCGAGGATGAACCTTTGGATGACAACTACCTCCAGAGCAAAAGCGTTCTCCGTTGCCCGAGAGCAACCGAACCAGTCTCAACCGCGATATCTCGGTCGCACCGATTTCTGCTGTGTTGCATAGCGGTGCTGGCGTGGCCAGTTGAAATTTGAGTCTCCGTCGATCGAGCAACTCACTCCGCCGCGGCGTCGGTCGCCTCGGCCGCTCCGTCGTCGATCTCGCCACCTTCGAGCCGCCGTTCCGCCGCGTCCCGGTCCTCGGGATACCCGATATCGGTCCGCCAGCCGTCCATACCGATAGCGTCGATCGTTCGCCCGGAGTGGATCAACAGGTCGATCGCATCACTGATCTCGTACTCGCCCCGATCCGACGGCTGCACCAGGTAGCACGCGTGGAAAATCTCCGGCGTAAACGTGTAGAAGCCGGTCATCACCAGATTCGACGGCGGGTCCTCGGGCTTCTCGACGACCTCCGTTATCTCGCCGTACTTGTTCGTATCACACACCCCATACCGGCTCGCCTCTTCCCAGGGCACTTCCTCGACGAGAAACGCCGCGTCGGCACGGGACTCGCGCTGCCGACTGACGACGTCGGCCAGATTCGCCTGGAAGATGTTGTCCCCGAGCATGAGCATGAAGTCGTCGTCGACGTGCTCTTCGACGGTCAACAGCGCGTGGGCGAGGCCCTGCTGTTCGCGCTGGTGGGTGTAGGTGATCGGCACACCCTCGAACTCGTCCTCGTAGTGCTCGATGATGACCTGTTTCTCGTAGCCGACGACGACGAGGAGTTCCTCGGCCCCCAGGTCGACGAGCTGCTCGAAACAGTGCGTGAGGATGGGCTTGCCCGCGACCTCGACCATCCCCTTGGGTTTGTCCTCCGTGAGCGGCCGGAGGCGCATCCCCTCTCCTGCGGCCAGTACGACGCCTTGCATGTCTGGGCGTCTCCCGCGCTGGTTGTAAATAACGCTCGCTTCGCTCGCGTTAGGTAGTAGGTGCCGGCCACGTTCGGCCTGCGAGCACGCTCGCAGCCCTCGCAGCGGCTGTCGAGAGTGCCACGATACCGAGCGAGTGCGGCGCCGAGACTGCCAGGTCACGGCAGAGCATGAGCACCCCGATCCTGCCCTCCGACACAAATACGACGAACACGACACGAGCGAAGCGAGTGTTATGTGAGTCGTGTGAATCCAGCACGGTCTGAGTGGCCTCTCGATAACCAGAAACTTCGCTGATCATTCAGCCCCGAGGCATTCGGCCTGTTCATATTATAGGTATTTGCCGTGGGGGAATCCCATCCAAACCGTTACCACCGAACGTTTATTTCGGTCTATTGCATTCTATTACACATGCCCATCAGTATCGATCGGTTCGAGGAGGAGGCCGCGGACGTCCTCGACCTGCAGGAGGGGACACACCCGTATCGCATTCTCCAGTTCCTCGCCGAGAACAGCGACCAGGCATTCACGCAGACGGAGATTCACGAGGCGACGGACATCAAGCGTGGGAGCGTCGGTGCCGCGCTGTCGCGGCTGGAGGAGCGCAGCCTCGTGCGTCACCGTGGGCGGTACTGGGCGATCGCAGCAGACGACCGGCTGGCCTCCTACGCTGCCCAGACCCAGGCGAGTTCAGCCTCGACGACCGACGACTACTACGGCGAGGGGTGACCGATGGCGTACGAGCGAGGCACTGTCGTGAAAGGGCCCGACCTGTTCGCCGACAACGACTACCGCCCGTACGTTTGCGTGAGCGACGACACCCACCCGTTCAGTGACGAAGAAGCACTCTACGCGGCGGTCACGACAACCCGCCGTGCGGTCGCCATCCCGCTCACAGACAGCGACTTCACGTCGGGCGACCTCCCGCGAGACAGCTACGTCAACCCGTGGACTGTGGTGTCGATTCGTCACGCCGACATCGAAACAGAAGAAGGGCGACTCGTCGAGGCGACGACGGAGAAAATCGCCGAAGAATCGGCTGGCTACCTCGGTGTCCGGTAGACCTGCGCGAGAACCACGACGAAGTACGAGTTTGAGGTCGAGTGAGACCATCACACCATGGTGATACTATGAACGATACCACGCCGCCGCTACACCCGATGGAGCGCGAACAGCTTCGAGCCGAATCAACCCTCGTCGTGACCGTGACGTCGTCCAGTGAGCTCCACGACGACGTCACCGACGGGATCGAAGCGCTCGAACGGGGCGACGCGGTGGATTCCACCCCGACGCTCTCGTTCACTAGCTACGACGACCTGATGGAGACACTGACGCCACGTGTCCTCGATCTCATGGAGGCCATCCGCCGGGAAGAGCCATCCAGCATCAACGAGACTGCACGGGTTGTTGACCGAGACGTAAAGAACGTCCACGGAGAACTCAGTCGACTCGCCCAGCTGGGTATCATCTTCTTCGAGGAAGACGGCCAGCTTGACGTCCTCCACACGAGTGAACTCGTGGGATTCCTCCGTGGGCAATCCGGCCAGTCGATTACCCCGGCTGTGAACTTGCGGGTTTGCCGAGACTGGTTTGGTCGAGTGGACGGGTCTGTTTTCCGAAGCGCGCGGGTAGCCAGTCGTGTCCGTTCCACTCCCAGTACGCCCCATCACTGGGTGCGTCCCTCTGGCGTCCAGCCGAGAGGGCGGCGGGCCGCGCCATCGGCCCGATCTCATTCTGCAGCAGGTTCCACGCTCCCACTATGTCGCTGTGGGCGTCCAGCGCACAGTCCTGACACCGGAACGAGTCACCATCTCGCGAGATATCGTCGCTCCCGCAGTCGGGACACTCGCTACTCGACCCTGCCTCACTCACCTCCTTGACGATGATTCCGACGTCGCCGAACGTCAGTTCCAGGCGGTCGAGGAGCTGTCGGTGCGACCAGAACGCGTGAGTCTTCGTATTAATCGTTGCCGACCAGTGCGTCTCCAGTACGTCGGTCAGGTCGCCGACGTAGACGGTGTCGACGTTACGAGCGAGCAGCCACTCCGCGGCGTGTTTCACCGCCGCGTCGCGACTGTGGTCACGTTTCTCCCCACGTTCGTCGTAGAGGCGCTGAATCCGTGTACTCGTATACTGGTCGTCGGGAAGTTCCGATTGCAATGCCGCGATTCGGTCTGAGAGGGTCTGGAACCGTTCGAACTCCGGGCGAGCGTGATACACAGCGGTATCGCCCTGCTCGGTAACGATGGCGAGGGTGTTGTTCGCGCCCACGTCGGTGGCCGCTGCGTGCGTCGTGTTCTCGGGATCGAGTGTGTGAGTGAAGCCATCCAGTCGCTGTTCTTGCACGTGGTCTGGCCGAATGCGAACTGGATGGGTGACACGAAGCACGTCGGCAGCCTCGTCGTAGACGAGTTCCAACCGCGCATCCTCACCCTCCCAGTGAGGGTTGCCGCGGACGTCCAGAGTGATCCGTTCCTGGTACGCGAAGTCGTATTTCTCTTCGAGGACGTCACCGACGCCGAACTTGAGGGTACTCCCGTCCTCGTCCAAGTCGAGTTCGTAGAGGTCGTTACGGACGAGTCCGTGCAACTCGTAGCCCTCCTCACGGGTGCCCCAGTATCCAGGGGGACTGGGTTTGTCCGTGATTGTGGGGTCAGTGTCGTCGTAGTACTGACCGAGCAGGCGGAAGTGACTTCACCATGCCTCGCTATTTTTGCGGGCGAGTTGCTGGCAGGCGGCCTTGCCGAGGATGGGTGCATACTCGTCGTAGAGGTCGGCGTACTCGGCGTCCCAGACGTCGCCGTCTTCGGCGAAGTATTCCTGGCGGCGGCGGTAGGTGAGTTGATTCCACAGCGGAGCGTGGGCGGCCAGCCACTCGAACAGGCACTGGCGATACCGCTCGCTCGTGGGGTCGGCAGTGTACTCGTTCGTGCGTCGTGGCCGCTCGCTCACACGAAACATGTCGGATTAGTATCCTGTAAACATTGGGATTGCAGGCAAGCGTGGGACTGTGGACTGATTCCCAGTTGTTGGCTTCATGCCACGAGCGAACTCGTGGGCATCCGCCTTGCGTTTCTGTAAGCGCCCGGTCGTCTGGTTCGACGAACTCGTCATCACCCTCCCGTTCGACCCGGAGGCTGGCGACACGGCAACCGCAATACCGTGACTTCCGCCTCACGGTGAACGGCACGAGCGCAGCGAGTACAGTCCACGGCCAAAGACTCGAACGAGAACGCGACCAGGGGTTCGTCTGGCCGAGATCGTATCGACGCCGGACGTCCTCGGCGGTGGGCCCCGTATCGAGGGCCGACGGATCGGCGTCCACCACCTCGCCAAACGGGTCGTCGATGCCGGCGAAGCGCCCCAACAGGTCGCCGCCGATTACGAGTGACCTGAGACCGGTTTCGGGTCGTACGGTTCTTCGAGGTACGAGAGATCCGATAGAGGCCATCGTTGCCAGATCGGCTGAACGACTACAGGACAGGCGCGAAGGCCGCAGTATCCAAGTGGGTCGCTGTATGCGTGGGGACGACGGTCACCGCGTTGCACGACGTCCGAAGACGAACACGAGCAGGGCGAGCAGGACGACGCCTGCCGACGTCTCGAAGATTGCCAGCGCCCGACCGAAGTCGTTCACGGGCTGGAAGTCACCCAGACCCAGTGTGGTGAACGTGAGGGTGCTGAAATACAGTGCGTCGACCAGCGAGGGGCCGCCAATCCCCTCGGTCCTGGCCACCAGGTCCAGCCGCCAGTACAGCAGCCCACAGAGGAGGACGACAACACCGGCGAGCGACACCACCCGGTAGGGGCTCTCGCCGTAGCGCACCACCACGTTGGCGACCGCCGACCTGAACCAGGAGCGGTACTCGGGGTGGTTCCCCTCGCCCTGGCCGCTGTAGTAGCGCTTGCGCTGCATGTCCTTGCTCCAGGTGTAGCAGGTGCTGGCGAGTTTCGAAGCCGCGTTGTCGTGGGCGAGTGACTCGACGTTCGCGTAGACAGCGGCAGCACGAGTGTAGTTGCTCACGTCGGCATCGTCGGTATCGGCGACTGGTTCGGAGCGCGGGTCGTAGACCACGTCGGGAGAGGGGCTGGCGAATGGCAACAGACCCGTCCGCCTCTCGACTCCGAAGTCGGTGGCGTCGCTGATACGGACGTCGGAAAGTATCGCGCCGTGGAGCCGCGCGTTCGGCATATCAGCACCGTAGAGGGCCGAACGCGAGAGGTTCGCGTCCTCGAAGTCCGCGCCCGAGAGATCCGCGTGGCGGAGGTTCGACCGGGGCAGTTCAGCGCCGGCGAAGTCGATAGGCCCACCCCCGGAGAGCCCGGGGAGGGCACAGCCATCCTGGAACGTCGCATTTCGGAACGACGCTCGTTCGTCGAAGGAAACGGTCCGGGTCTCGCCCGATTCCGTGGTCTCGATGGCGAAGACGGGTTTCATCTGGAACGTCGCGTGGTCGAAAATCGCTGGACCGTGAAACCGGCCGAACCCCGCGGGCCCAACGAACGCGGAGTTTCGAAAGCGAGCCTTCGCCTCGAACTCGGCGTTCCGGAAGTGTGCTTCGGCCTCGAACTCGGCGTTCCGGAAGTGTGCTTCGGCCTCGAACTCGGCGTTCCGGAAGTCGGTGTCGTTCCCGAACTCGGCGAAGTTGAAACCCACCTCGTCCTCGAACACGCTCCCGGAGAAGTCGGCCTCCGCCCCGAATTCGGTGATTTTGAAGTCGGTCTCGCCCCGGAACGCGGCCTCCGAGAACGTGACCGCACCACCGAACTCGGTATCCCGGAGATCGGTCTCGGCCCCGAACTCGACGTTCGAAAAGTCGACCCCACCGCCGAATTCGGTACTACTGAAGGTTGCATCGGCCCCGAACTCGGCGCCACTGAAGTCGGTCTCGCGCTCGAAGGCACCGCTGTAACAGTACGCCTCGCCCTCGAACTCGGCACTGCTGAAAGTCGCGTCGCCCCCGAAACTGACGTAACTGAAATCAGCCCGACCCCCGAACCCGGTGCCACTGAAGGTGGCGTTCCCCCCCGACTCCGGCGCTCTCGAACCTGGCCTCACTCTCGAACGTGGCTCCCCAGAAGTTGGCGTCGCCTCCCACCTCGGCGTACCTGAAGTTGCCATCGTCCCCGAACTCGGTCGATCCGAAGTCGGCGTCTCCCCCGAACTCGGCCGCCCAGAAATCGACGGCGTCCCCGAAGTGGACCCGCTCGAAATCGGCGTCGGCCCGGAATTCGCCGCGACCGGCATCCACTTCTCCCTCGATGACAGTCCCCGTCCAGTCGAGCGACCCGACCCGTACGTGCCGGAGAACGAGGCGACCGTCCAGCGTGATGCGGTCGATCGCCAGATCGAACTCGGGGAACAGTCCCCCGACGAACTGCGGCGGTGCATCACGCTCGCCGTCGACTACCTCGACGAAGGCCGACGCGGCGTCGGCGTCGGCAGGCCGCTCGTCGGGATCGAGATGGAAGAGACACCGGTCGTAATCCTCGACAGCATCGTGTGGACAGCGCCACACACCCTGCTCGAGGATGTCTGCGTCGGCGTCCGAATCGATAGAACTGGAGGCGTCGTGTTCTCTCTCCCACGCGTCCGGGTCGAACTCGTACCTGCACCGTCCCTGCGTCCCATCGCTCATCGCCCGTTCCCGCGACCAGCAGCGGCAAAAGCGTTCGGGCGAGGGCAGTCTTGGTCGCGAGACTCGATATAATAACAATATATGTGTATTTCCAGATCGCATCAGCTAAACCTATCGGGAGATTTTTATCACATCGGTAGGATGCTCCCGATGCCACCCCTGCACCATCCGTAGCCTGCCCCGGTGCTGGTGTGGCGGGGGGTCTGATCCACTCGACGGATCCGATTGCCAGATCGAAACCGTGGAATCGACTCCCCATCCCACTCACTTCCCACCCACACCACGGTTTCGCCCCCCTGGAAGATTAGTAATCGCTCTATAAACCCTCGTTCCAGCACGTCTCACACCGGATCGTCGACCGCGTACAGCGACTCGAACAGCGACACACGCTGACCGGGGAACGCCCTCGGATGCACCCCGACGACGATCGCGATGTCCCCTCAGACCGAACGCGTCCGACGGAGACCGCCACATTCCGTTTCGTCTCGCCGACAGTCACGGACGTCCGGAACGCCGAGACGCTCGCCGGCTGCCCGTCGATCGCCGCCGGCTTCTCACCCGCGCTCGAACGACAGAGTCCCGCCGGCGTCGAGACGGTCACGGATAACTCCCGAAGGTACGTCTCGTTACTGGCAGTCACGAGCGACAGGAACCGGGACCGTGACCGAACCGCCAGCACCGCTCTGGTGGGCTGATACTGTTCGCCCTCACTGTTCTCGCTCTCTACTCGTTCGTCTCGCCGACGCCTGTCCATCCGATCACTGGACTCGCAACGTTCGGGGGACTGCTCGGATCGGCGCTCGGCCTCGCCGCCTACGAGTGGGCCCGGACGGGCGACGGCACCGGACCGACGTTCCGTGCGGCCGCGCGCCAGGTCCTCCGGCGGGATCTGGACGGCTCGCTCTTCCCGATTGTCTCCGGGACGGTCTTCGGATTCGGCTACCCTCGACTCGCCTGGGAAGTCGGCGAGTTGACTGGCCAGGCCGGGTTCGTGCTCGGGAACATTACCTGGGCCCGCTATGGCTTGCCGACGGTCGCTGTGTCCGTTTTTGCGGTCTTCCTCGCTCTCCTACCCGGGATCCGAGACAGACAGCGACGACTGGACGCGGACCGTCTCGGCAGTCGATGGTTCGAGGCGCTCGCCCTCTGTTTCGTCATCTACGACACCTGTCTGTTCGTTCTGAGGGGCTACGCGAACCTGCTGTGGTTCCGCGCCAGCCCCTCGGCCCCCGGCTGTCGACCGGCGCAACCGCCCGTTTATTCACAGAGCGAAGTCGCTGGGGGCTTTTATTGGCAGTGAAACGTAACAAACGTGGTACACAGATGGACGTTGCGGACGTCCTCCGGGTGGAACGGGAACCGATAGACCGACAGATAGACCGCCGACCGACCGGCCCAGCCGAACGCCAGGATCCGGAGACAGCGGGGTGGTGACTCGCAACAGACCCGCAGCGGTGCTGTACCCACCGACGATCGAACGATGCAAGCTATAACGAGGGAATTCAGGGAGGGTGTACAACTCGTCAAACACGTCGAGAGGGACCAGTACGACTCGCCGTCGGTCGTCTACGAGTTCACGTCCGAACGCGAAACGGACGTGTCCGTCCACGTCGTCGAATCGGCACGGGACTCGCTCGAACCGGACCACGTCGACACACACCGTGGCGCCGAACCGAACGAGTGGGACGTTACGGACGCGAGGATCGCGTTCGACGTTGACCTCGAACCCCGCACCGACCGCGAGGTCGTCTGCGCGCTGCGACCCCAGGCCCCGGGTGAGATCGAACAGTTAGCGGGATCACCCGCGGAGTTCACAGTCGAGCCGGCACGTCACACACCGGTCCGTGGAGCCACGACGGCGAGGAGCGGTCAGTCTGCGGGTGCCGACGGTACTGAGACAACGGAGGACCTCCGGGCGGACGGATCGACGGAGGCCGACGCCGCAGGTATCGAAGCATCCGAACCGACCGGGACCGACGATCGGGGACGCGGAGAGTCGGTGGCTGCGCAACTGGTTGCAGAACTTCAGTCCGGGCGCGTTTCGGAGGCGGAACTCGACTATCTCGAACAGCGATTCGGTACGACCCACAGTACCAGTGTAGACGCCCGGATCGCCCGGATCCAGCGCGACTTCGCAGATATTCGGGCATATTCGGATGCGCTGGAGGAGTTCCTGGACGAGCACGGGTCGGGTCGCGCGGTGATCGACTCTTTCGGGGAGCGCCTCGATTCGGTCGAGAGCGACTTGGAATCGCTCGAATCGACCGTTACCGAACGAGAAGGCGAGACGGAGGCGCTCCGTGACGACCTCCGGGAGACGCGGTCTGCGGTGGCGTCGGTCTCCGACGCGGTAACTGCTATGAGAGCGGACGTCGACGACCTCTCGACGGACGTCGAACGCCTGAACGAGCGACTTCCCCCATCCGACATCGAAGGTAGAGTCTCCGAGATCGAAGACGACGTCTCCGAACTCCTGACGTTTACCGCACGACTCCGGGGCGTCCTCGATAGTGATAGCAGTCTCGACGACCAGCCCGAGTGAGCGCGGGTCACTGGACGCTCGAGGTCGTATCGCCGCGCGTGCAGGCGACGCGTTACTCGCCGCCTTCGACGGGCCTGAGCATCGGGCGCTTGCTCTCGGCGGGGAGGTCGCTCCAGCTCACCGACCCTGCTTCGGCGATGTTCTGGGGTGCCATCGCGGGGTCGCTCAACACGAGCGCCGCAGTGAACTCGGGCGGTCGTGACTGTTCGCTCGGTGCGGGCGCCTCGCCGACGGGGTTCGAGCCGGGGCCCGAGGGAGCGCCGACGACGACCCGCCCGACCATCCCGAAGAGCTCGTGGGGCGCACACATGATGTCGTGGACGCCCTCCTGCTGGAAGGTGTAGAGCCAGTAGTCGCCGGCTGCGAGGACGGGCGAGGAGAACGGTGGGACGTCGTCCGGCACGCGCTGGGTGTAGCCGAACGCCGGGTGATAGGCGTTGACGTTGTGATGCGGGGTTGCGATGTTGAACTGGACCGTGTCACCGACGTCGACGGCGAGCCCGGTCGGCTCGAAGTAGAACTCCGGGATCGGATTGTTTTCCCGGGGTCTGATCAGCAGGTCGACCGTGTGGTCGGGCTCAACGGACGGTGACTCGGCGTCCGTCCCGATGTAACCGAAGCGTGGATCGATTTCCTGACCGGACTGTTCTGACGGAGTCTGGGTCGGTGTACTCGTGGACATACTCGTTTCAGTCGGCGACTGGGTCGTTTCGCTAGGGGACTGCGTCGGCGTGTTCGTCGGCGATGGGGTCGGTGTCTCGTCGGACGGGGACGACTGGCCGGAACACCCGGCCACACCCGGGAGACACGCTGCTCCGAGGGCTGTCAACAACTGACGTCGGGACGGATCGATCCCCACCCGAGAAGACGATGCGTCACTGTCTGTATGTTCGTCCGAAACCACACCTGAAATACCCGAATTCCATTACTTAGAAACTGCAGTATAGAACAGTGATATGGAATCTAGTGACATAAAATATAACTGATCGTGTCGTGTTCGACGGCGAGTCAGCGAACCGACTGCGGTTCCGGGCCCAACGGTCGGTAGCGACCGGAACCGCCGGGGATCGTGGTCACTCACGCTCGACGAGGAACTCCGCCTCGGTGAGACAGACCAGCGCACCGTTTTGATTCGTCATTTCGCCCGTGATCCCGACTGTCCCGACGCTGTCGAACGGGGCGTCCGAACTCGTGTGTGTGATTTCGAACTCTCCGGAGATCGTGTCCCCGACGTAGGTCGCGTTCGGGAACTTGACAGATACTTCGGTGACCGCGGTGAGCGTCCGGGAGAAGACGCCGGTCTGATACAGGAGTCCGGTTCCGACGGAGAAGACGAGAAATCCGTGTGCGATCCGGTCACCGTAAATCGTCTCTTCCGCGTACTCCTGGTTCGTGTGGTGCTCCGCCCAGTCACCCGAGACCATTGCGTATTGGTCGACGAATGCCTGGGAGAGCGTCCTGCCCGGCGTCTCGAACTTCTGTCCTTCCTCGAAGTCCTCGAAAGAGTGGGGTCTGTAACTCGTCACACCGGCCGTGACCGATCGCTGGGTGTTATCCCTGACGCTTTTCCGGGTGACGTTCCCGACCCGAACGTTTGTGAAGTCGGCCGCCTGTGCTCCGTTTCTGAGTCACTCACTGTCGAGAGAGCATACTCTGTGTGAGCGACGTGAGCGTGATACCTGATACTCACATCGCCAGCGATCGCTATCTCGACCCGGATCGAGGGTGTTTGACGGCGTACAGCAACTCGAACAGTGACACCCGTTGCCCAGGGAACGCCGTCGGGTGTACACCCACGACGATGACGACGTCGTCCTCGGAACGAACACGCCCCACGTAGACGGCCACCTGCCGTTTCGTCTCGCTGACGGCCACCGACGTTCGAAATTCCAAGACGCGCACTGGCTTACGGTCGAGGACGCCTTCTCGGTCACCCGCACGCTCGAACGACAGGTTCCCGCCGTTGTCGGTTAACTGACTGCCGAACCGCTCGAGTATCTCCCGATGCGACGCGTCCGCAACCGGATTGCGTGCGGCCCCCGCGATGCGCACGGCTGGCGTCGATACGACTGCGAACACGCCTTTCGTGTAGTTCTCGTTCCCGACAGTGACGTGGTGCTCGTAGACTCGCTGGTGATTCCGAACGGCGATCGTCCGGACCTGCCCGGCTACACTGACCTCGCGCTCGACCGTGACCACCTCCGAGGACTGGAGTTCGTAGCCCGTTTCCGCGACGGTCGCGGCGTCGGGCGCGGCCGGGGCGGCCGAGAACGTCGCCGTGTCGTTGACGACGAGTCCGAGCACGCTCGCGGGAAGTATCGCCACCAACACGACGAGCGCGACGAAAGCGGCGGTCCCGCCACCCCGGACGAGTCGCTGCCGGCGTGACCAGCCGCCGACCTGTGCCAGCCGGCGCCCCGACCACTCCCGGACGCGCGCCGGCACCGGACGGTCGCCCGTCCCCCCGTCACTCCCGGATTCGTCACTCCCGCTCCCCTCCTTCTCGCCGGTTTCCCCGGACGGAGCGTCCGCCGCACTGTCCTCCCGTGCCATCTGTCCGAACTGCGTACCGAGACGGCAAAAGTTTGACTCGGACGTTCTCGGAAATGATACTCCGGCCGGTGAAAATTAACCCTTGGCGGTTGTTCAACCACGATATGGGTCGGCGAAGGTTCCTCCGGGCTGTCGGACTCGCGATAACTGCCGGTATTACGGGCTGTACCGCACTCCAGGACCGACCGGAGCCTGTCGAAACCGACTACCAACCCGACGCGCGGGACTCCCTCTCGATCGCGGTCGGGCAACTCAACACCGTCGCACTGGAGGTCGCCGCGTTCCAGCGCGGGAATCCCCGCGAAGCGACCTTCGATGCCGCCGGTCCACGGGCCCGACTCGAGCGCGCTCGTAACGCGATTCACGCTGCCGAAACGAGCGCGAGCGACGACCGTGTGACCGGCGACGTCGCGGCCGTCCGGTCGTATGCGGACGCGATGGCGGGAACGGTCACCGCCGTCGACAGCCTCGTGGCCGCCAGTGACCGACTGACCACCGCCCGCGAGACTATTCGGGACCACCCGGTCGACACGGACGCGGCGGCGACGCTCGAGGCCGCGCGAACGGCCAGTTCGACCGCCGTCGAGGCACACGACACGGCTGCGACCGCCCTCGAGACAGCCGACGGTGACCGCCTTCGCGAACTCGATGCACAGTACGAGGGGATGCGTGACGGTCTGGCCACGCTGGCCGGGTACGTCACGGGCGTCGACGGCCTCGCGGTCGGGTACGACAGACAGGTCGCAGGCGTCGACGCCCTTCGGACTGCCGAGAGTCGGATCGACGACGCACAGTTCGACGGGACGCGGCAGTCGTTCACGACGGCACGTGAGGCGTTCACGGCCTCGGCAACGGCGTTCATGGATGCGGTCGAACGTGCGGCCGAGGCGGTCGTCCCCGACCTCACGGACGGCGGAGCACGGAGTCGGGCGCTCGCGGACCTGGCCGCCGGCTACGTGGCGCTTCTCGACGGACGGGACCGGGTGGTCGCCGCGGAGACCACGCTCGCGGACGGCGACGACAGTGGCGCGCGCACCGCTCTCGTCGACGCCAGCGACCGGGCCGCGACGGCGCTGACGCGATTCGAAGACGGTGCCGCGACGTTCCCCGACGACGCTACCGCGGAGTTCGAGACGGCGCGCGCTCGCGCCCGAACGCTCGATGCGCTCGCCACCGGGTACGGGAAGCTGCTCGACGCGCACGCCGGCATCGAGACCGCAGCTGCCCGGATCGAATCCGACGAGTTCGACGCCGCGCGGGAGGGACTCCGCGGAGCGAGCGAGGACGCCGCGGCGGCGAACAAGACGTTCGCGACCGGACGGGAAGCGGCTGGCGCGGTCTTCGCCCCGGAGTTCGAGACGGCGAGCACCCGGGTGAGCGCGACAGGGTCACTCGTGGATGGCTATCTGCAACTGCTCGACGCACGTGACCAGTTGACAGCGGGTGAAACGGCATTCCGCGAGGGAAACTACGACGAGGCGACCGCGGCGTTCGAGCGGGCCGGAGAGACGAGCCGAGCGGCCGAGACCACGTTCGGGGCAGGGGCGCAGGCGGACGCGGACGACCTCTTTACCGGTGCGTTCGATCGTGCGCTCCGGCGGGCCCGGGCGCTGGCAACACTGAACGACGGATACGTGACGCTCCTCACCGGACGCCAGCAGATCGCCAGCGGCCGTGACTATCTGCAGACCCGGCAGTTCGAGGCGGCCAGCGACCGCTTCGAGGCGGCCGACGAGATGCTTGCGACCGCCGAGCAGACCTTCACGGAGGGTCACGACGCCGCCGAGAGTGTGTCCGCCACCGAGTTCGACCGTGCACGCTGTCGGGTCACCCACCTCCGGACTGCGGTCGACAGATTCGTCGACGCCAGCGAGGCGGGGCGCAACGGCGATCGGGGGACAGCCACCCGCCGACGCGACGCTGGAATGGAGGCGCTCGAACGGGTGAACGACTGCTGATGCGAAACCGCCGGCCCGGCGGGACGAGACCGGACGTGCCCCGTTCGAAGGGTGACGTCGGCGTCCTCGTCACTTATTGACTCGCTCGCGGCGGCAATATCAAGACTAAACTGTGTAACCGCACGAGCTAGACCAATGCGAGCCACAGCCAGGTTCTGGTCGCTCGCCGCCATCCCGGTCGTCCTCACCGGCTGGGCCGTCGTCCTCGAGCGCCCGCTCCCGCTCGTCGGCGTGGCTGGCGTCGCCGCCTGGCTCCTCGCGCGACAGTACGCCTTCGCCCGGTCCGTCGCGTGGACCACTGACCACCTCTCTGTCACCCAGCGCCTCTCGACCGACGTGGTCGCGACTGACGGCGATACGTACCTCACACTCACCGCGAACACCGACACCCCGCTCCCTGTCCACCTCGCGGTCGAAGCCTCCCCGCCACCGGCAGCTGACACCGCGATCGCCCCGCTCTCGCTCGACCCCGGCGAAGACGAAGTCACCTGGACAACCGAAGTCACGTGGCCGGTCGCGGGCACGTACACGTTCGACGCGCCGATGGTGACAGTCCGCGACGGGCTCGGCCTGTTCGAACAGCGATTCACGCGCGGCTCGACCCCCTCGATCACCGTCGAAGCACCCTCCACAGGAGAGATCCACGTCGGCGCGGGCGGCGACCCGGTCACGGTGGGCTACGGCGAACACGAGTCCGACCGCACGGGCCAGGGACTCGAACCCGCGGGCGTCCGCGAGTACGTTCCCGGCGACGCCGTCCGCCAGATCGACTGGAAGTCCACCGCCCGGCTGAACGAAACGCACGTTCGTGAGTTCACGGCCCAGAGTGAACGCGAAACGGTCCTGTTTGTCGACCACCGCGCGGGCATGCACGACGGTCCCGCGGGTGCGACCAAACTCGACTTCGCCCGCGAACTCGCGCTCGGCATCGTCGGCAACGCTCGTGACGCCTCGGACCCGCTGGGCTGTTACACCGTCAGCGACTACGGGCTCACCGGCCTGTTCGAACCTCGCGCGAACGTCGACCACTACGAGCGCGTCCGCCGTCACCTGCTGGGTATTGAAACTGTCCTCGCTTCCGCCTCCAAATCCGCGACGACCACCGGCGCCGCCCGCCGTCGCATCGAGACGCGTGGCCCCGCCGCGGACCCGGCGCGCACCCGCACGATCGCCGCCCGGCTCCGGACCGACGACTCCCCGATGGCCCGCGAACTCGGACCGTTTCTCGACCAGCCCAATACGGTCGTCCGCGACATCGCCGACCGCCCATTGTTCTCGGCCGTTGAACTCGTCACCTCGCGACTGGCCGGCGCGCCGTGGACGATGGTCGTCGCCGACGACTCCCGGCGCGCCGAACTCCGTGAGGCGGCCCGCGTCGCCAGCCAGGCGGGCGGTCCCGTCCTCGTGTTCGTCACGCCGACGGCCCTCTACGAGACGGGCGGCCTGGGCGACCTCGACGACGCCTACGCCCGCTACGCCGACTTCGAGACGTTCCGCGCCGGCCTGGACGCCCTCGACGGCGTCTCCGCGTTCGAAGTCGGCCCCGCCGACCGCCTGTCGACCGTCCTCGCCCGCCGCGGAACCGACCGTCCCACCCGCGCGGATTGACTGCACCCGACATCGACTCATGTCCCGACACACCGACGACGACGGCGCTCGCCCCACACCGGCTATCGGCCCGCTTCGGACCACCGGCGCGATCCCCTGGCGCGACGCGGGCTGGCGCTCGCCCGTCGACCTCCTCGGCCTCGCTGCCACCGTCGCCGCGTTCTGGTTCGTCGCCGACGTCCCGGGCGCGCTCGCTGGCGGTGCGCTCGTCCTCGCCTACCTGTTCGTCCCGCCGGTCGCCGTCTTCGCGGCCGGGATCGTCGCCGTGGCGGCACTGGTTCCCCCCGGTTCGCCCGCCGAGGTCGTCGTGATTCCACTCGCACCGCTGACCGTGCTCCTCCTCACCACTCCGACCGGTTCGACGGGACTGACTGGTTCGACCGGCACCGGTCGTCTCCGCCTCGGTGTCGTCTTCGTCGGCACCGGACTCGCCCTGGCTGGCGTGGTCGCGCTCGCGCTGGCCCTCACTGACACCCTGTGGCTGGCCGGGCTGGCGCTCCTCCTCGCGGGCGCGGCCGGCCACGTTTCCGTAGACCTGATGACCCTCTCGGGCGTGGGGGCGACCGATGAGTGACGAGGTCCCGCTCGCAGACCAGAACGCGCCGAGTGTTCGGAGCGACGGCGACGCGAGCGCAGAACCCGGGCCCACGGCCGACACCGAGTCCACGGTCGACGCTCTCCGCCTCGAACTCGAGCGTCTCCGCGAACGCAACGAACAACTCCGGGCGACCTATGCACGAGCCAGGAAGGCGGAGTACCGTCGCGCCGCCCTCGGCATGGCCGTGGTGGGGGTCGTCGCCGTCGCCGGCGCGGCGCTCTTGCCCGTGGTCCGGACCGTCCTCCTCGTTCTCGGCGCGACGGGACTGTTCGGTGCGGTCCTCACCTACTACCTGACGCCCGAGCGGTTCGTCGCCGCCGCCGTCGGTCGGGGCGTCTATCGCTCGATGGCCGAGGACCGCAGTGCCCTCGCCGCCGAACTCGGTCTCGCCGACGAGCACATCTACGTCCCCACCACAGAGATGGGCACACGCGTCCGCCTGTTCGTCCCGCAGTTCGAAGAGTACGCCGTACCCCCTGTCGACGCCCTCGACGGGCCGCTCGTCGTCCCAGCGGACGAGGCGGGCCGGGGTGTCACGTTCACCCCGACCGGCCGTGACCTCTACGAGTCGTTCGCCGACGCGGTGTCGGGCGACCCGGAGTCCGACCCGCGGGTCCTCGTGACCCAGCTCTGTGACGCCCTCGTCGAACAGTTCGAACTCGTCGAGGCGACCGACGCCGACTACGACGTGGGAGAGCGCCGCGTGACCGTCTCCGTCGACGGCAGCCTCTACGGTCCCGCGGACGGCGTCGACCACCCTGTCGTCTCGGTACTCGCCGTGGGCCTCGCGCGGACGCTCGAGGGGCCCGTGGTTGCCGACGCCAGCGCGACCGAGAACGCCGGGTCGGACTTCGTCGTCACGTTTCGCTGGGAGGCCTCGGACGAGCGCGAGGCAGATCCCGCGGAATAAGCCTGGTCTGTCCCCTTCTTTCTGTTCGAGTCAAGCGGCGTGACCGCGATCGGCGAGCGCCAGTGCCCCTCCCTCGGATGCGGAATCCGGCGGGCCTGCGCGACACTGACGATAGGTTTAACTGTCCGTAACCGAGTTACTCCGGGCAGACCCTCGACGTTCGGCCCCTCGACCCTGGAGTCGCCCGATATGTACCTGGCTCGGGGTTCAGGACCACTGTCGGTATCGGGGTATGGAGCGTGCTCGAATCGATGTCCGACTCAGTAGCGTCCGAGTGGGTTGCCGTTCCCAGTGACGACCGTCGACGGGCTGTCACCCGCGCGCCGCGCGTGTGGGCACGAGCGGGCGCTCGAGACAGCCTGCGAGGTCGCGATGTCGGCGCCTGACGATGCCCCGGGCAGTGGGGTGGGGGGTGATACCGACGCTGCTGACGACGAGAGCGACGGCAGACGGCGCGTCCTGCTGTTGCTCGTGTTGCTAGTCCTCGCCCTGGTCGGTGGCGGGGTCGGGACGTTCATCTTGAGTGACCCGACCGGTCCCGAACCGGGTCCCGGGACGCCGACAGAGACGCCGGTCCCGCCCGGACCGAACGCGACCGGGAACGTCTCGCTGGCGACTCCAGAGGGCGTGACGTTGCTCGACGTACAGGGCATCGTCCCCGGTGACGAGGGAACCTCTCAGATCGTTCTCGGCAACGTCGGTGACCTACCGGGCTCGCTGACGGTCTCGAACGTCAGTGTGGACGACGACGAGAACGGCGTCGTGAGCGCGGAGACAGCTGTCGACGGCTCGCCGGACGAAGGCGAACTCGCCGACGAGATCCGGGTCCGGCTTTCGGTCACGTATCCCGACGGGGAGACCGAACGCGTGTTCGGGACGGACGGCTTCGTCCCGCTGGCGTCGCTCGAATCCGGAGACCGGACCGTCGGTGGTGTGCTCGAACCCGGCGAGGAAGCCGTCGTCGTCTTCGACTGGCGGCTCCCCTCGGGCGTCGGTAACGTGGTCCAGAGCGACACCGCTCGATTCGACGTGCTGTTCACGCTCCGGGCACCGAACGCGACCGCGACCGGCGGCGGGTAGCCTAGATCAGCGTCTCAGGTGAAGAGAAGACCGAGATTGTGGAGCGTCGTGTAGGCGCCGACGAGCGCCAGCAACAGCGGCGGTGCGTAGAACATGAGTCGGTCGTCGTCGCCGACGCCGGCCCAGAGGCTGACGCCGATGCAGGTGTAGATGACGAGCAACTTGAGCCCGAGGAACCCGCCGCCGCCGAAGGCCATGATCGCCTGCCGGATGACGGGGTTGGCCTCCGTGTGGAGGTCGCTGAAGTAGACGATCGCGATCGTCGTCACCACGTCGCCGACCCCGTAGGTTGCCAGTGCCACCAGCCACACCCGCGAGAACGACAACTCGTCGAAGGATGACCCCTCCAGCGTGAGCCAGTCAGCCTCTACTGTTGCCATTACATGAAAGCGGGCCCCCCACTACAAATACTCGGGGACCCTAATATCAGTAATGATAATAATGCGCTCTGGAACTAAGGAACGTTGGTTTTGAGGCGCATTTCAGAACCGATATAGGCCATTCTGGTGGCGGCTGGATATCTGGAGGCGTTATTGATAACGGATCGTTGGTCGGGGCGTGGTCAGGAGCACGACCCGTCCGTCGGGGCGACACAGCCCTTCTTCGGCGACCCGTCCACGGCTATGCCGTCCGGATCGTATGCAAGGATCTGGTTATTGTCGTCGATCTCGGCTCCATCGACGTGAAGTGTCGCGCTGGTCGTTCCGAGGTCAGCCGTCGCGCCACCGTTTTTCGACCGGACCTTTGCCGAGTCGAGGTATACGTCACCGACTGACTCCAGACTGACAGTTCCCGTGCTGGCCTCGATCGAGCTATCAGTCGCGTCAAGGGTCCCGCCCGTCCCCTCAGTCGCTGCGATGATGACGTCGTTATTCTTGGATTTTACGTCTGCCTGCCGCAGAGAGACCGTCTCGCCGCGGATCACCACGTCTCCAGTCGGCCCGCGGATCTTGGACCTGTCGGCAGAGACGGTTCCCGCCGCGGTGACCTTTACTCCGCCGTTTTTAGCGGTCACGGCGTTCCCGTTCAACGTGACGTCACCACCGGTTGCGGTAACCGAGACGCCGTTGTCCGCGTCGAATCCAACCTCGGTCGTGATACTATTCGCGTTGATGTCGATCTGTCTGTTTTTCGCCTTCACATCGCCAACATCGCTGGGGATCACGAGGTCCACGTTGGTGTCTTGGAAGTTGTAGAGGTCCTGTTCCGTGTAAGTCGCCTCGTTGCTGTCCCACTCGCCATCACCGTCTGCATCGTTGTAGGCTTTCTTGCCCGGTGGGTCGCTTCCACCACCCCCACCGCCGCCGAAGGAGTTGGCGGCAGTGAACGACCCGGAGCCCTGATGGGAGTCGACGAAAAGTGCGAGGGTGCTCGCGCTCCCGACGGAGACCAGCGCTCCCAGACACAGAGCCAAGACGACGAATCTGAGTGAGATGTCTGTCATCCGGTTTCCTCCTCCGGGTCGGCGTCCGGCCCCTCGCTCCGTGCCGCTTTGACCAGATCCCACAGTTCCGTTGCCATCAGGAGGACTGCGGGTACGATGACCAGCACCACGATTCCGGTCGTCGTCCCGGCGAACGAGACGACGTACCCGACGAGCGGGACGTGGAATGCGACGCGACCGACGACCTGCTCCGGTGAGACCAGGCTCTGGTCGACTTCCTCGTTTGCGTCGCCTTTCGTCCGGAATTGTCGCTCACCGTCGCTCCCGACGACCTCGACGACGCGGTGAGTCACGGGTTCGGCGCTGGTCGGACCGCGGTAGGTGATGACGTCGCCCTCGTCGATGCGGTCGGTCGGGACATCAGTGACGTACACCATCGACCCCGCACCGATCGCCGGTGACATGCTGTCCGAGAGAACGACGTAACTCTCGTCGGCACCGACGAGTTGCGGGATTGCCGCCGAGACGAACAGGAGTACGACGGCGAGAAGAGCCACAGTACCGAGAACTCTCCCTGCGCGCCGCCAGTCGAACCGTTCCGTGAGAGTTCCGCGAAGTGACATCAGCTACCACCGTCTTGGACGAGTCGAAACGTCAGGTCGAACTCGTAGCCGTCGCTCTGGGCCAGGTTGCTCGTATCGCTCGGCAACCACCACTCGACAGTGAACGGCTTCGACTCACCAGCACCGATCGTCGATGACATGGTGTAGCTGTCACCGGGGCTCACGTTGGCGACTGTCGTGCGCCCGACGATTGTCTGGCCGTCGAACGACACCCGCACCTCGAGATGCTCGTCGAGTTCGCCGTCGTTTGGTGACCCGTCCTGACCGTTTTCTTTACCGTAGTAACCGTTCTCCGTCGATCGAATGGCTGCAACCTCTACTTCGGGGGTGCCGGGGATCGTCCCTGCATTGCCGAGTGAGACAGACCCCTGTCCGCTGTCCCCGGGCGCGATCCCACTCTCGTCGAGGAACGTGACCGTCTGGTCGGTGTCGTCCAGAGTGAGGTCGAGTGTTCCCGCCTGAACCGCGTTATCGGCGCTGCTCTCGGTGTCGGAGAAGTAAGCCATCGTGCCGGCACCAGCAGCTACGCTGGCGCTTCCGATGGTAACGAGGCCTCCGAGCAAGCGGCGCCTCGTGAGCTGGATTTGTTGGTCTGACACGGGTGGATTTTTTATTTCTGTTAGGTAATATCAGCCCTCAACTAGCGATAGACCGAGTCTGGACTGATACTCGACGCATGGCTTTTGAGACGGGGCGATATCACGAGCAGTATTGATTTCGTCCCGTTAGTCCGCACTGGGCTGCTCAGCCGTGAACGTCGTACTGATAGTCACGCCATCGGCTTGGTAATCGTTTCCAGCCTCTGAATCGAACGTAACAGCGAGCTCCAATCCAACCGAATCTCCTGGGGTTACGTCCCCATATGCGTTATCAATGGATAATCCACCGAGATCATCTACAGTAGTCACACTCTGTGAACTCGTAAGATCCGTTTGGGAGTTCCCGTTCACTGTAAGGTTGACTGTGTTGACATTCAACTGTTGTGCGAACGCTGATGCATCTTGTTCGGTGCTGTTCCCCGGTTCGGTCGGTTCGCTGCTTGGTTCCCCGATTGAGATATCTAGATCGACCTCAATGGGATCTACTGTATTATCACTCCCATAGTCTGCCTGAATCGTCGTTGTTCCCGACGATGGAACCGAGTCGCCTGGTGCGATTCCACTCATAGTAAACACACCGGAGGATGGACTGGACAAATCCAGTGTCCCAGCTGTGATTGTGTTGTTATCGCTCGTCTCCGTATCGCTGAAGTACGCGAACGTCCCCGCCCCCGCGGCCGCCGCTGCTGCACCAACTGCCACTATACCACCCAGGACCCGCCGTCTGTTGAGTTCGATTTTCTTATCTGTCATTTGGGTTCACCTGTAAGTACGCCAGTAACTGGAGTTGCAACCAGCACCTGGCCCACCACTTACTCTTTGCTTCGACACAAACTACTGGCCGGATACTTATTAATACTCGGCGGTCTTTGCTGGTTTTGAAAAAGCATCCCCGTTCCGTCGACACATTCCAATTTCTTTCCTGACTCGATTCTGTCTGCCTGAGTTATGTAAATTATACATCTGTAAATAGAGGTGGGCGACTGTCATCCGACGTATGTGTGTGGTAATGGATGGCACCCTCGAACGGCGTCGTCGTGGTGGTCGCGGGTCACACCGAACGTCAGGACCGATCCGGCCTCGTCGGCGGTCGCACTCCGACAACGACGGTAACCGACAGGTCGAACACGTACCGAACGCACGTCGGTACACGTGAACGGTGTGTGTCGCGTTCGTGCAGTTGCATAAATACTATATCTCGTCGTTCAGAGTGAGTCGAATCGGACGGGTTGGGACACATGGCGACAGTCGACAGACCTTCGAATCATCGAGAAGAACTGGGTATCGTACTGAATGCTGCAGGGTCACGGGTCGCGGCGACCGCGTGCGTCCTGTTTCTGGGCGCGCCGATAGTCGCGTATCTCTCCGGTGACGCCCGGGCGCTGTTTTTCGTCCACGTCGCACTGGGTGCGTTCTGGTTCGGGCTAGACTTCTTTTTCAAGTTCGTGCTCGGGCCGACACTCGACGAGGTTCCGGACGACGCGGCCGGTTCGGTCAATCAGCGGCTGGTGCCGAAGATGATGGTCGTTCTGGAACCGTTGAGTGTGGCCGTAGTCGGCTCCGGGGTCGGCCTGGCGGGCATGATGGGCTACTGGGACTCCCCCAGCGTCTGGCTGTGGGGTGCGCTCGGTATCGCGGTCCTCATGCTGGTCATCGGATTCGGCCCGATCCACCTGCTGACGACGCGGATGGGCGTCGAACTCTCGATGCCCGAGCCAGACGGGGACCGACTCGACGAACTGTTCGGGAAGACGATGCGGTGGGGTCTCGTCCAAACCATACTCATGGTACTTATCGTCGTGATGATGACCGGGATCCGCTGGCAGATTTGACATTGTTTCGATCACATGACCGGGCACAACGGAGGCTGACGGGACTGGCCAGCAGAAATCCCGGCCGGCGATCTCGACCGAACTAGAGGATCGACCACCTTGACTGTGGGCTGCACTCGGAACGCTCTCTTGCTCGGTAACGGCCCGTCCGTTCGCTCGCGTGCGTTCACATCATATTTATGACCGTGTCCCGATCCTCCGTGTAACAACCCGTTCCAATGAGTTATCACCGGAGACAGCGCTTCGTGCATGGCGTCGTGGGGTGGCTCCTCGCGACAGCCTGTGCGCTCGTCCTCCTCGATTCGCTCTCGCTGGAGCTGTTTTTCGTCGTCGCCTTCATCGGCGTCCTCGTCCTCATCGAACTCGTGACGCCCGTTTCCGTGACGCCGCGCTGGCAGCGTCGTCTCCGGTGGCTCGTCGCCCTCGGTCTGCTCGTGTTCGGCTACGTCATCGTCCGTCGCATCCTGCGGATCCTCCCGGAGAGTGTGCTCTGATGGCTCGCAGCTGGTATCCCGACTCCGTTCCGCGTGCGTTGCTGGTTGTGCTGGCAGTCGCCGTCGGCGCGTCGGTGCTGTTCGGCGGCCTCACCTCCGAGACAGTGTTCGGGTCTTACAACCCGGCCTGGGACGGCTCGACCGAACTGCGCGACATCGCGACGAACACCGACGGCGACGTGCGAATCGTCGGCGAGTCCGGCGGCTACAACGTTTCCACCCCTTCGGAGACGGTGAGTTTCGTCCTCTCGCCCGACTCGGAGTACTCGGAGGCCGAGGCGGCCAGCATCGAACGGTTCGTTCGACAGGGGGGGACGCTCGTCGTTGCCGAGGACGTGGGCCCCCACTCCGACGAGTTGCTGGCCGATATCGGTGCCGACGCGCGGTTCGACGGCGCCCGACTCAGGGACGAACGCTTCTACGGGGCGTCCCCGGCGATGCCCGTCGCGACGAATCCGGCCAACGGCTCGTACGCGACCGGGGTGAACGCGCTGGCACTCAATCACGGGACCGCCGTAGCGCCGCGTAATGCGACGATACTGGTGAATACGTCCTCCTATGCGTATCTCGACGTGAACGGAAACGGCGCGCTGGACGACAGCGAGACGCTCCGGGAGTACCCGGTCGTCACGCGGGAACCGCTCGGCGAGGGGAGCGTCGTCGCCGTGGGCGACCCGAGCGTGTTCATCAACGCGATGATCGACCGTCGTGACAACCGCCAGTTCGCACGAAATCTCGTTACCGCACATCACGTTCGACTGTTCGACGTTTCACACCTGTCGGCACTGCCGCCGCTCGTCGCCGCGCGGTTCGTGCTCAAGGAGTCGACGGTGGTCCAGTTGACGGTCGGCCTCGGGCTCGTGGTCGCGGTCAGCTACGCCAGCGTGTTCGGGCGTCTCCGGCGACGGGTCGGTGGGGACGAGTCGGCAGCCGACCGGGACCCGCTCGTCGACGGTGCGTCGGTGGCCGACTGGGTGAGCGCTCGCCGGCCCGAATGGGACCGCCAGCGAGTCCGGCGCGTATCCGAAGAGATTTCACGGCAGAAGCAAAACGAGCGCAAAGATGACTGACCCGTCGGACCTCTACGCTGCCCTCGAAGCGGAAATCGGGACGCTACTCGTCGGGTTCGAGGAACAGGTCGAACTACTCACGATTGCGACGCTGACACGCGGGCACATCCTCCTCGAGGGGGTCCCCGGCGTCGCGAAGACGTCGCTGGCACACGTCTACGCCCGCACGTCCGGCCTGGAGTACACCCGTATCCAGATGACCCCCGACATCCTCCCGGCGGACATCACCGGCACGAAGGTCTACCGCGAACCGACCGGCGAGTTCGAACTCCAGCGTGGCCCTATCTTCTCGAACGTCGTCGTCGCCGACGAGATCAACCGCGCGACACCCAAGACCCAGTCCGCGCTGCTGGAGGCGATGGAAGAGTCACACGTCTCCATCGAGGGCGAGACGCTCGCACTGCCCGACCCGTTCGTCGTCATCGCCACCCAGAACCCCCTGGAGATGGAGGGTACGTTCGAACTCCCCGAGGCACAGCGTGACCGCTTCCAGCTGAAGATCACAGTGGATCTGCCCGAGCGTGACGACGAGATCGCGATGATGGAACGGTTCAAGGACGAACCACAGCTCGGTCCGGAAGACATCTCGGAGGTCGTCTCCCCGAACGACATTCAGGCAGCACAGGCGGTCGTCGAGGACGTCCACGTCGATCCGAGTATCGAGGAGTACATCATGGACCTCGTCGAGGCGACGCGCGAACACCCTGACACGGAACACGGCGCGTCACCGCGGGCGACGCTGGCTTTTCTCAATACTGCGCGGGCCCGCGCGGCGATCTTCGACCGGGACTACGTCATCCCGGACGACGTGAAATCGATGGCCGAACCGATCCTCGTCCATCGCCTCATCCTCAGTACGGAGGCGGAACTCGGTGACGCGAATCGTCAGGACATCGTCGCAGACATCCTGAACTCCATCGTCCCGCCGGGCGGTGGCGAATCGTCTGACGGCGGTCCGGAACCTGTCGAGACCGACTGAAAGAGTAGTCGTCGAGTCGGCCCGACTTCTCCACACCGTCTCGGATGCGGATCGACACCAACAGGTGGGGGCGTGTCGATATTCGCTTCGACCCCGAGGCGGAGAGTGACTATCCAACAGATAGGGTTCGACAACAGGTAACACCCTCTCTTTTGAGCGGGTGACAAACTCGGTGCGCCGCTTTCTCCCTTTCCGATTCGACCACCCCGAGTTATCGATCACACTACTACGCTGTCGGTCAGACACGCCCCACCGAGTGCGAACGCAACGATATTGGACGTCGCACCGGATTCCAGCGTGAACTGGGTCCGAATCGCGTTCGGTATCGGATCGCGGATCCGGTTCGCGGTGATCGACCTGCAAAATACGAGGGTCTGGACCTGGTAGCCGACGATCGCGAACAACACGCCCACGATGAGAGTCTGGTGATCGAACCGTGCCCCCAAGGTGGGCGCCCTGCAGCGAAGCGGCGATAATGAAACCCTCTAGGAGCCCGAACGCGACCAACGGCAGCGTGAACAGGTGGCCCTTGACGCGTTCGTGAGCATGACTTCAACGTGGCGCCAGCTGTCGCTGAAACTCTCAAGGGGTGCCTCGCCGACGCACTCGTGGCACGTGATCGATTCTATATGGTAGAATACTTTCACAACGGTTATTGAGGGGCCAGACCGAGCACTCGCCATGTCGGATCCGGCGTTGTCTGGCGAGGATATTTCGGTCGTTCGGGGTGGTACCACCGTTCTGGATTCGGTGACGGTATCCGTGGAGTCGGCTGACAGAATGCTCATCCAGGGGCCCAGCGGGTCGGGGAAGACGACGTTGTTTTCGGTTCTGGGGTTACTCGTCCCTCCAACGGAGGGTATCGTCACCGTTGGCGGGCGTGATACGAGTACACTTTCCGAACGCGAGCGCGCTCGACTCAGACGGACGTTTCTCGGCTTTGTCTATCAGGATTTCAAACTAGTTCCGGATCTCACAGCCAGGGAGAACGCTGCGCTTCCACAGGAACTCCGCGGTGAGCGTGACGAGGGATGGTTGGATGAACTGTTCGAAACGCTCGCGATCGAGGCGATTACAGACAGATATCCGTCCGCACTCTCGGGCGGGGAGAAACAGCGCGTCGCGACGGCGCGTGCGCTTGCGAACCGACCCAGCGTGGTTTTGGCTGACGAACCGACCGGGCAACTTGACCCCGAGACTGCCGACCGCATCGTCGACTTTCTGTGTTCGCTCGGAGACGACCACGATGTCGCCTTGGTGGTGGTAAGCCATGACCGGTCGATTGAACACCGATTTCCTTGTCTTTACGAACTCGTCGACGGGTCTCTCGCTCGTGCTGATCGCTGAAACAGGCATACCAGCGACGACACATCTGAGCAGACGGAGACGGTAGCCACTTACTGCTGGCTCGTGTACCCGCTATCACGAACGTTCCGTTCCGAAGAAGAGACATGACTACACTTCTCAGCCAGCAGGAGTTCGTCCGGACATATTCGACGCCTTCCAATACAGATCCGTGGCAGACTGTCGAAGAGTATCAACGAGTACTCGAATACACCGGCGCACACCCACAGAAAGGATCGAGTGCTGTGGCATCCGCTCTCGAACTCCCACGGGGTCGGGTTCATCCATGGATGAACGGCAGTCGCCCTCCACTGGTGCGGGCACTGCAGATCGCCGAAGAACAGGGGTGGGTGCCGCTGAGTGCATCGGATGATGCTGCAGTCTGGTTCACCGAACTCGTGGCGTGGATCTTTTCTAGAGGGTCGATCACCGAGGCTGATTATTCACCGTCGTTCGTCTGTACCTCCGAGGCCGAGCAATCCCGGCTTGAGATCGTGTTTTCCGCACTCGATATCTCGTATGACATCTATCGGGCAGACGAATCGCGGAGTACGGAGGCTCGTATTTCCGAACACCGATCGATCCTCGGCCGTATCCTCACCGCGCTGGATGCACCGAAAGGGACCCCGAACACGATTAGACGGATCCCGGCCTATCTTCATGCCGAGCCCCGTCTTCTGCAGGACGTCTTTGCAACGGTTTACGTGCGAAACGCGGGTGCCTACTGGGAGTGGAAGGATGGATATGTAATTCGCCAGGACGAATACACGGATGAGTATCGAGACTCACTGGCAGCGTTGTTTCGACAGCTGTCTACTCTCGAGGCCACAGATGCCATCGAGGTGAACCCTGATTCCATTTTCCTCCCAACGGCGGTCGTCGAGGATATTCGATCTTCCGCATCACCCATCTTAGGTCCTGACGCACTATCGTTCGGAGAGTGAAAACCACTCGCGACTGGAGTCCTCGGATTCCTTCTGTGGGAGTCTCAGTCGCCCTGAATCGGTAACTACTGTAAGCCTGCTTCTTCAAGCGCGGTAGTCCACGACCCGAAGCAGGAATAATAGACGCTACTCGAATACAGGCCGCGATCATCCATGTCGTTTTGACTCGGTGGTCGTCCGAGCTGTGAAGCCAGCAAGTGAAGTCCAGTGAGCAGATCGAGGCGTGAATGTCGACTGGCAGGCTTTGTTTCCTGTCCTGAGAGCCCGGCTGTCTCTCGTGCGTCGAGCCACGAGCCAAATCGTCGTCGATACGTCGTCGGCGAATACCGGCCCTGTTCTTTCATGTCTGATTGCCGTGGTGGCCGTCCGAGTTCGTCTGCGAGGGCCTGTAATTCGGTGATGAGTTCTTCATCGGTGATCGCCTGCCGATAGCGCGGTTCGAGTCCTGCTGCTTTGAGCGCATCTGGCCAAGACCCAAACGCACGGTAATATGGCGTCGCAGAGAACTCTCCGTGTGATTCCATCTCGTTGCGAGTCGGCGGGCGGTCGAGGTTACTTGCCAGCGACCGGAGTGCAATGATGAGTTCTTCGTCCGTCTTGGTGACTGGCATGACGTCTGTTCACCTCGCGGGTGCGAGAAAGCCTGCGACTTCAGTCATCGGTTGCTTACAGGTCGGGCATTATCAACATTCCGGGGAAGCGGGACTTCGTTAGAGACGATACAGATTCTAATAACTTCACAGACATTCGAGCAGGCGTAGTGGATCTGATAGTATATACCTAAACCTGGACTATCAGCGTGTTAGTTGGTATCCGTTTGAGCCTGAAGCGGTTCTTTCTGAGCTAGAGAATACTGATATCACATTAAATAATTACCGCCCTTTCGAGAGAGTAGAATGAACGTTGAAGCTCGATCCCGACCGTCCATTTTGGTCGTCGTGAATGAGCCTGCCCGTGCGGATCTCTACATTTCATGGCTTCAGGAATCATATCGCATTCGAACGGGAGACAGCAGCGAAGCCCCTCTTGATGCGGTTGACGAGAGTATCGATCTCATCCTCATTGACCAGCGGCTACTGCCTTCCTCTTCCGACAATTCGGTAGGGCCGCTCCAGCATAGCGAATCGGATTGTCCTATTATTCTCCTCACAGAAACTTCCGCGAACGCTCCGTTTTTCAGCTATCAGTGCGATGCAACGATGGAAAAACCCGTGGAACGTGAAAAATTGCTGGAGATTGTCGAGAATCTCCTCGATATCCGCTCCTATGATGACCTGCAGACCCAGCTGTCTTCGCTACGTGTCCGACGGAATGTCCTCAAAACGGAACACTATAGCCAGGAATTGGCAGACCATGAGCACTTCCAAGAACTCGAGAGACGTATCGACGAACTTGAAGCAGAGCTCGCAGCACTATCGGCCACACAATCAACTGATGCTATGACAGTTGCGAGGAATCTATAGGACTACTCAGTACGCACGTTCTATCAGATGTTGTGGGATTCGACTCGCCCTGAAGTCTGGAACAGTGACGCCGAAGGACGGAGTTCCTGCCTATCCGGACGGGTTCGAGGCTGAGTTAACGGAAGAACTTCGTCCTCAGACGCGAGCACAGCGGGCGTCAGGGCGGGGTAGTTGACGTGCCTGCCATCTCACACGCCTCGCTCCAGGATCCAAAGTGTGAACAGTACGTGGGAACCGAATAGTTGCCCATATCCCGCATGTGCTTTGCTCGAATCGGCTCGTTAACTGACTCGGCAACGCGTCGCAGCTCAGCAAGCAATTTCTCGTCGGATATCGGCTTCGGTCCGTGATTTGGCTCTATTCCGGCTTCCTTGAGAGCGACACTCCACGACTCGAAGTGACGAATATATGTCGAATCTGAATATCGACCATAGTTTCGCATATCGAGACCGGACGGTGATTTCCCGAGTTCGATAGCAAGACGGGTGAGTTCAGCGAGTAGTTGACCCCGAAAGAATTCATCAGAATCATTTGAATTTAGCAGCGATTTTAATGTGTCCCGTTGCGATTGGTTCAGTTCGGTAATGATATCATAGCGCTCTTGTGCACGTTGATCCGGGTCAAACCCGACTGTCGTGAGCGCTTGGTCCCACGACCCGAATTCATCATGATAGTGCTCTGGATCAAAAGTTCCCTGGCCGGCCATCAGGGCTTCTGTTGGAATCCGTCTGAATTCCTCGTGAAGCGTCAGTAGTTCGCGGACAAGATCGAGACGTGTGGGCATGTATCGACTGATAATCGATACCTGAGAATTTAATACTATCGTCCGTGATATCGTTATTGAGAATGGGAGTCTAATGTTTATATTATCATCTACTCTCAGAATTCATAGGAAGTCGTACAGTCAGTGGTCGTAACTACACGGACCGCTTTCTCAAAGTAACATAGGAATGACAACACAGGACCCACAGGAATTGCTTCCGGTGCTTGGAAAAAAGTATAGTGCAACACTGCTGGTAGAGACTGCTGAACCTCGGACAGCCCAGGAATTGAGTGATAAACTGGATATTCCAATCGCGACTTGTTATCGGCGGATCGATGACTTGTGTGACTGTGGATTACTTGAACAGTCTGAGACAAAAATCAGCAGTGAAAACAGACAGGTGAAAGCATATAAACGCTCCATCGATGATTTCTCGGTCGATTTCGACGGTTCGGCTTCCGTCACATTTGAAACCGAGTCGGGAATCGGAAATATCGATCGAATTTGGCAAAAACTCCGAAGTGTCTCACGTACACTCCAGTGATCGGTAGCAGAGACACGTCGCTTCGGCTAGTGAAGTGCTGATCCAGTGCACTACCAACCGTTCCTTGACGAACTGTTATAAGATTGACTCAAACAATGATCTGGGAGCATCTCTCTTGAGAGAGCACCGTAGGAATCGCCAGATTCGCTCTCGTGCGGGTCTGAACTATGACCGTTCGACTGCCCCATATCTGGTTCGGGTAAACAGGGTGCCGGTGAAACTGCGAGACGGATAGGAGACAGTTGATGCCGGGAGCGCACCCACTCGTGTATCAACCTCTCAGCCGAAACGACGGTCCGACCACGGGCTGTATCGGATCGACACCTGGGGACGTGAACCGATCCCACGCCGCCGGAAGCCTTACTCCGCGGGGCTGCCCAGAGACAGGCAGACGACATGACGATCGAACTGGACGGGGAGCATACGACGGCGCGGGTACTGGTCGACGACGAGTCGCTCGTCGAGGACAACTGCCTCGAACAGATACAGGAACTGGTCGACCACCCCGCGTTCACCGAACCCGTCCGCGTCATGCCCGACACGCACTGGGGCGCCGGCGCACCCATCGGCTTCACGATGCCGCTGGCCGAGCGCGTCGTCCCGAACATCGTCGGCGTCGACGTCGGCTGTGGCATGACCTCGACGAAACTCGGTGACGACCTCCCGCTCGAAGACGCCGAACGTGAGCGGCGTGTCCGCGAGGCGGTCCCGATGGGCCGGTCGGTCCACGACTACGAGGACTCGGTCCACCTCGTCGACGAGTTCCCGTTCGACCGCGCCACCGAGGTCTTCGCGTCGTTCGACGAGGCCTTCCGGGAGCGGTTCGACCGCCCCATCGACCCGGTCGAGTTCGACTTCGACGGCTACGACGGCGAGTACTTCAAGTCCCTCTGCGAGCGCGTGCTGACCGGCCGGGCCGGGATGGGCCACGTCATCCGGAGCGCGGGCACGCTCGGCGGCGGCAACCATTTCGTCGAGTTCGCTCAGGCGAGAGAATCCGGCGAGTACTGGCTGGTGATCCACAGCGGGTCGCGCTATCTGGGCAAGGCCGTCGCCGAGTACTGGCAGGGCCGGGCGACCGACCGGCGAGATACGGCGTCCATCCGCTCGTCGATCCCCGAGGAGTACGCAGAATACGTCAAGTTCGACCCCGACACCGTCGACGACGCCGACCTGCGCGCCTGGGTGACCGGCGGCATGGGCGAGTCCCACCTCCGCAAGGAGCGGATCCGCGAGGACTTCGACGACGACGATATCGACGCGGTGTTCAAGACACTCTTGAACCCCGGGAGCGGCGACCGCAACGAGGCGCTGGACTGGCTGGAGGGTCGCGAGGCCGACGGCTACTACGTCGACATGCTGTTCGCCCAGCAGTACGCCCGCTGGAACCGCGAACTGATGAGCGACGCTATTTGCGAGGCGCTCGGAGTCGAACCGGTCGAGCGCTTCGGCTCGATCCACAACTACATCGATTTCGAGGATCTGATAATTCGGAAGGGTGCGACGCCCGCCCGCGAGGGCCAGCGCCTGGTCATCCCGTTCAACATGGCCGAGGGGTCGCTGCTGGCCCGGGGCAAGGGCAACGAGGCGTATCACCGGACCGCACCGCACGGCGCCGGGCGCGTCATGGGTCGACGCGAGGCCCACGAGGAACTCTCGCTCGACGCGTTCCGGGAGTCGATGGACCGCGTCTACTCGGAGTCGGTCGTCGAGGACGTCGTCGACGAGGCGCCGATGGCCTACAAGCCGGCCGACCGGATCGCCGAGGCCGTCGAACCCACGGCCGACGTGGTCGACTGGCTCGACGCCGTCCACAATCTGAAAGCGCTCGAGTGACGAGCGTGACTCACTTGCGGTTCCGTTTGTAAACAGAAATCAGGAAACGTATTTATACGAATCAGGTCGAAGATTTACATAGATGATCTCGAAGGCCGGACTCGCCGTAGTAGACGCGCTCAGCACCGGCCGCGAAGCGACGCCGGACGAACTCGCGACGGAAACCGAATACTCCCGGGCACATCTCTACGATGTGCTCGACGAGTTAGTCACGACGGGACTCCTCACCGAAACTCGTGGCACGAACAACCAGCGTCGGGTGCGAGTAACTGACCATCCAGTGGTCGAAGCCTATCGGGACCTGCGTTCGACCCTCGGTCACGTCGACTGGGACGAACTCCTCACGCCTGCCACACTCCGGGTGTGCTGGTTTCTCGACGAACCGCGCCGTGTCACCGAGATTGCGAAGCGACTCGACATCACTCGACAGGGGGTCCACAGCGCGATATCACCGCTCAAGGGTCGAGCGATGCTGTCACCGTCCGGCCCGAAATACGCGCTGAGTGAGGACCTCTCGCCGTTGCTGACGTTCGCTCGCGCAGTCGTGCGTCACGACCATCGGTCACGAGTCCGAACGACCGCTCCGAGTGCGACAGTCGAGTGGTGTGATCCGAAGCGGGCCCTCGTCCGGGTCCAGACGTCCGACGACACGACAGCACTGCAGTCGGCACCCGACTGGCAACTGACCGGCCTCGCGAGATTTCGGGAGTACGGTCTGGAATTTCACCTGGCCGGCGAGCCTGCCTTCTGGTACGCACCCGACGAGGACCTCACGCCCGCTGAGGTCGTGTCTCACACGCTCGTCCTCGACAGCGGGTCCCGTCGCCTCAGTTACGCGATGTTGCTGGTCGAGACGTTGCGTATCGACCGGGAGACGCTCACAGAAACCGCTCGATGGTACGGTCTCGAAGCGGTAGTGGATGCGATGTACCGTCACCTTCACGGAGAGGTCGACGTTTCGGAGGGCCGCTCTTACCAGGTCTCGTTACCGAGCGAAGCAGAATATACGGCCCTCAAGGAGCAATACGGCGTCTCATGACTGTATTTTCGGGTGGCGCGGCGATACGGGAGTTCCTCGAAGAACTCGACGGCTGGCTCTCGGAGTCCGTGACAGTGTATCTCCTGGGTGGCTCTGCGATGACTATCCGGGGGTTGAAAGACCAGACCGAGGATATCGACCTCGGCCTGAGTGTCGGTTCCGAGTTCGAGTCCGTCTTCGAGGTGCTCCGGTCACGGGGGTTTCGGGTGGTCGACGAGCCGACAGAACCGTTCGAGGACGTGGGAAAAACAGTCGAACTGCACGACGAGGAACGTGGCCTCCAGATCGACCTTTTCGAGCGGCAAGTCGTCGGGAAAGTGTGGATCACCGACCGGATGCACGACCGGGCCGAGGAGTTCTGGTCCGGGACCCACGTGACGGCGTTCGTCCTCGCTGACGAGGATATGTTCCTGCTGAAGGCGGTTTCCGGGGGAGATCCCGCGAGTGGACGTCGGCGCGATATCGAAGACGTGCGGACGTACGCCCAGCGAGGACTCGATTACGACGCGATCCTCGCAGAAATCGAAGCACAGCGACCGTTCAACACCGGTTCGACGGAAGCGCGACACATCCGTGACCGTGCCCATCCGCTGTTCACGGTCGAGATAGCAGTCACCTCGGTATCTGGACTCCCGACTCCGTTTGTGTCCCGGATTTCCGAGTTCGCGACGGAATTCGAGGTCGAATATTTCGTTCTCGGTGCTGTCGACGATGGGATATCCGACGTCGAGGCGATCCGGGAACGCGTCCACTCGAACGTGAAAGCACTCTCGGACGACCAGGAAGGCACAGTTGACGACGCGATCGAGAGACTGGTGGCAAAACACGTTCTGAAGTTTGAGGGGGATTCGGTCCGTCTTCGATAGTTCCGTATCACCGTTCCATGCGTATCAGGTTCCGTCGACGGCGTCGCTCTCGACGACCGACGAGAGTGCCGGAACGCGTAGTTCTATACTGCCCGCTCCACCCCGTTTGGACACCATGACGGACGAGACTACTGTCCACGGAGACGAAGCCACCGTCCACGAAGGCGAGACCACCGTCCACGAAGGGATCACCTACGCCGAGCGGGAGACCGGCCAGCTGAAACTCGACCTGTACCTCCCGGACAGCGAGAACCCGCCGCTCGTCGTCTACGTCCACGGCGGCGGGTGGGTCGCGGAGACCCGCTCGAATATCCCCGAACCGGAGCGATACGCCGCCGAGTGGGACTGTGCCATCGCCAGCGTGAGTTATCGCCTGCAGGAGGTCCCCGACGGGTCGGGCGTCGAGGAGATGTACGACCCGGCCAATCCCACCCCGCGGGGCACCTTCCCCGACCACTTCGTCGACGTGAAAGCCACGATCAGGTGGCTCCGGGCCCACGCCGACGAGTACGGCTACGACGCCGAGCGAGTCGCCACGTGGGGAGCCTCGGCCGGCGGCCACCTCGCACTGCTGGCTGGCGTCGTCGACGACGTCACCCACCTCGGGGACGCCTTCGCCGACGAGGTCGAAAAGTCCGTCGCACCCGACGAATCCGGCGCGGTACAGGCCGTCGTCAGCTGGTACGGCGCCGCCGACTTCACGCTCACCGGGGGCGAGGAGAGCCAGGAGGGACCCGTCCCACTGCTGATGGGTGGCCCCCGCTCGGAACACCCCGACCGGTACGCGCAGGCGAGCCCCGTCACGCACGTCACGCCCGGGAGTCCACCGGCGTTGCTGATGCACGGCCGCGAAGACGAGGTGGTCGACGTCGAACACAGCCACCGATTCTTCGACGCCCTGGACGAGGCCACTGTGAACGCAGTCTTCTACGAGTTACACGACCTGAACCACGTCTGGGTCGAGGACGTCGCGGACATCGAGTCCGAACGCGTGGGCATGGACCTGCTCGCGGCTGAACCGACCCACGCCCAGTCGGTCTACGAGGCGACGCACGTCGAGGACGGCGGGTCACCCGACCCCCTCATCGTCGATCTCCCGCCCGCGGGCCCCGAGGCTATCCGGCAGTTTCTCGAACGGACCATCGGGTAGCTGGTATTCGTCGTCGCTCCGGGCTGGACACCGTGGTCACGCGATAAACCGACGCTACGGAGTGGACGAGAGACAGTCGTCGACCGCGGTGAGGTCGAACAGCGACCAGCGGTCGTCCAGGTCGTCGCCGAGGCCGTCGAGTTTCCTCACGGTCGGCGATGGTCATACTCCAGATAATGATTACTGGGATAATGACCGATAGTTCCGCTGCCTTCGGACGTGAGTCCAGTGGACTGGTTCCGATTCAGGTCCGACTCGAGGTCCAGTTGAGCACGATTGTCGTGCCGGGGTCGACGCGTTCGGTCGGCGTCACCTGGATCACCCGCGCCCAGGTGCCACTGCCGGGGGCGGTGTAGATCATGCCGCCGCAGTAACAGTCGACTTTCAGCGCGGGGTCGTCCTCGTCGTGGCCGTCGTGGGGATAGCCGGCGCGGTCCCAGGCGCTCCAGTCGAAGGTCTCGCCGTCGTGGCGTGCGACGAGGGTGACCATCAGCGGCTCGCCGATAGTCGTGGTCCCGTAGTGGATGTCCTCCCGGTCGGTGTCGACGGTGTCGAGCGCCCGTGGTGGATCGGGGACCAGTCCTACCTGGTCGAGGTCCTGGGTGCCGTAGGTCCTGGTCGCGTGAACCTCGGCGTCGGTTGGCGCGTGATACACCTCGGTGGTGAACGGGAGCGTCGAGTCTTCGAGGCGAAAGCCGATCAGGACTTCGTCCGGGGGGACCGATGTCTCTTCGACCAGTGTCGGATGGACGGCTTCCGGGTTCCGGACGAACCGGGAGGGGTCGGTCGACGTGTGTTCGTCCACTGGCGTGTCAGTCGACGTCTCCGTCGGAGTGTCGGTCGGCGTCGACGTCTCCGTCGGAGTGTCGGTCGGCGTCGGCGTCTCCGTCGGGGTAGCGGTCGACGTCGGCGTCGGGGTAGCGGTCGACGTGGCTTTCGGGACTGGGGCGGAGGTGAGCGTTGGCGTGGCTGTCGAGGTGTCGGTCGGTTGTCCTTCGGGATCCGTCGCCCCCGACGTATTACAGCCGGCGAATCCGGCGAAGACGGCAGTGCCGATCGCCTGGAGGGCCCTCCGTCTAGTGGACGTCGTCTTCTGGGTCATAGACGGGACTGTCGTCACAGCCTCATAGACACCCGTGACGCTTCGCACGAAACGAACGGTTTACCTCCCGTCTAAGTTCGCCTGTTCGAGTACGGAACGCTGTCGGCGCAGGTCCGAAGCGAGTCACCGTGACACCGAATTCCGGCGAAGATATACCGTTACCGCCCCGCTATCCCTTCGCATGCTGGTACTGGATTGATAGCTCGGGGGTGGTATCAGCCAGCTATGGAGACGCCAGAGTGGTTGACAGTGGATGCGGACGAGACGGTGGTGTGGACGGACCAGCCCCGGGGGCGGGCGATCACGTCGACGCTCGTCTCGGCACTGGTGTGGAGCGGGCTCGTGCTGGCGTTCGCGTACGCGTTCGTCGAGGTGTTCCCGGGGATGCTGGACCGGACCGAGATCGCGCCGTCGCGGTTCGTCTGGATAGCCGCCTGGGCCGTCGTCGCCATGTGGGTGCTGTACGTCCCGGTGAAGTACGTCTCGCGGGCCCGGATCCGGTACGCGCTCACCGACCAGAACGTCTACGCGCGGACCGGGCTCTTCTCGACGGCCGTCTCCCGCGTCAGCGTCGATGACGTCCGGAACACGACGATCCGTCGCGGGCTGTTCGGGACGCTCCTGGAGTACGGCGCCGTCGAGGTGAGCGCCGGCGCTGCGGGGACCGACCTGAAACTCGTCGGCCTCGAAGCACCGGGGCGTTTCCGGCGGACGTTCCAGGAGGTGCGGGAGGTCGACGGTGAGGCCATCGAGAAACTGAGTGACGTCGAGGCCGACCGCAAACAGGTCGACGACGGGTCACAGTCGCCGGACGGCGCCGACGTGCAGTGAGGCCGCTTCCGGCTGTCTCTCATTCACTCGAACAACTCGTCGAAGGCTCCCCCCTCGTCGTCGGTTGCCCTGTCTGCGAAGATCTGCGACTGCCTGGGCTCGTCCAGTTCGCCCGACTCGACGTCCGCTTCGTCGATGTCGAGGGCCTCGGCGACCGTGTCCGGGAGCGTTGGACGGGGGGCATCCTCGTGGCGCTGGATCCGTTTCGGCTTGACCGTATTCTCGTGAACAGCGCGGAGAACGGGGACACCACGCAAATACTTGAACTCGTCTAGCACTGCGACACCCCGTTCAGTCAGCCCGTAGAACTTGCTCGGCTGGTCCCGTGTTCCGTCACTCCCCTCGTACGTGTACGCCGCGACGATGTCGTGTCCGCTCAGTGCTTCGAGCTGGTCGAGAATCGCGGATTCGCTCTTCTGGCTGTAATATCCGAGTTCCGCGAGCGATGCCAGGTGCGCGGGATGGCCGAGAATCGTCTGGAGGATGTGGTGGCGGGTCTCCTGAGAGAGGAGTTCGTGCATCGCCCGCTGGGCCTCGAACGGGCCAGTGGGATCGGCCGGGGGCGTCTCGCCCATGTCACTACGTCGGCAACACAGCAGTAAAATAGTTCGCCGATAGTGAACTGAGAGAGCAGGCGATTCGCGTCCCTGGGCCCAGTCTGCCGGGATGGGCAGCCGACTGGGAACCGGACGACATTCTCTGAGGACACTGGCCGATAGATTCTCCGTTACTCGGACAGGACGTGACGACAGATGGCGATAGAGAACCTCGACCTGGCGTACAGCGACGAAGAGATACGGGACTTCGTCGAAGAGGCCGTCGCACAGCAGGGAACCGAACGCAAGCCCCGTTTCTACGCAGTCACGGGCAGTCACATCTACGGGTTCGAGAGCGCCGACAGCGACATCGACGTCCGCGGCTTCCACGTCGTCCCGCCCGAGGAGTACGCCTATCTGCAGACGCCCGCGAGCGAGGTGACCGTCAACATGGACGGCACGACCGAGGGGTTCGAGCACTACGCCGAGATAGACCTCCGGAGCTACGAACTCAGGCAGTTCGGAAGCCTGCTCGTGGATGCCAACTACAACGTCCTCGAACTCGTCTTCGAGGCGCCGACGGTGATGAACGGCGTCCCGCTGGAACTGGCCGCCCTCCGTGATCTCGTCCGTGAGTTCCTGCCGCTGAACGTGCCCCACGCCTACCTCGGGATGGCGAAGTCGAACTACTACAAACACCTCGACCCCGAGAAGACGGAGGGGTACGACCCGCGTCCGAAGAAGTTCCTCTACGTCTATCGGGGGCTGCTCGGCGCGCAGTACGTCCTCGACCACGCGGACATCGAAGCCGACGTCCACCGCCTGGCCGAGACCGTCGACGGCGGCGACCCCGACGTGGTCGACGCACTCGTCGAGTGCAAACGGTCGGCCGAGACGTCGACTGTTCCGGAGGACCTCGAGAGCCGGGCACGGGACGCGATTGCGGCGCAGTTCAACGCACTCGACGACCTCCCGGACCCCGACAAGAACGGCTATCGAGCCGCTATCGACGACTGGATGCGGAAAGTCCGGGCGTAGGCGAACGTGACCGCGTCGGAGGAGGAGTCACGCGACGTCGTGCAGTTCGAACTGGGTGAACCGGTTACGACTGTTCGGTCCGTACTGCGTAGTTACCAGGTGTTTCAGCGAGTGTCGCTGTGAGAAGAACCCCGACCGCAGACAGCACCGCACTCGACGTAGTGCGTTGAAAGCCCTCGGGCCGCTCGCGGTCGCTGAGCGACATATCCTCGCTCGCTCCGCTCGCTCGGATAGGGGTCGCTCAGGCGACTACACGAGCGCGAGCGGCCCTCGCCCTTTCAGTCCGCCAGGGAAAATCTGGTTGCACAGGCCGTTTCGACGGTGAACGTTCGGTAGCCGACTCCGCGATCATCACCCCTGGCGGACTGGAAGGGCGAGGCGGGCTCGCGGTGAGCGAAGCGAACCGAGTCGTCTGAGCGGGCCAGTATCCGCGCGGGCGGTGCGGAGAGCGCGGATATCCCGCTCAGCGACCGCGAGCCCGCCGAGGGCTTCCATCGTACGATCACGAGGGCGGTCGCGGGAGCTGTATTCTCTCGAATTGGTATCGCTTTCACCTCTATCGGGAACAATCACTCACTCGCTCGTGCGAAGACCATCGGCAGTGGCGCTGCGGCGTCGATCTCAGGAACGAAGAAGAGGCCGTCGAACTCCCGGGTGAAATCGACTAGGTGGTCCGATTCGAGTCCCACCTCCATCTCCGGGTCGTAGGAGAGCACGGCGCCAGAGTGTGGCTGTGCGTCGTCCAGCCACGCCCTTGCCGTATCCGTCTCCCCGGCAGCCCCGAGGTCGAGATAGCACGGCTCGGAGAACCGGTCGAACAGGGCTCCGAGCAGCGTGTCCGTCGGTGGCGACCGAAACTCTTTGACCGGGAACTCGGCCGTGTCTCCGCCGGTGTCGATAGTCTGGACACTGCCGCGCCCGAATTCGAGTGCGAGAGCACAGTACTCCGACCCGAATCGCCGGTCGAGATGATAGCCAAGTGGTCCGCCGTCCGACGGCCCGTCGCGGTGGTCGTTCCCTTTCCGGAGGTGGGCGTCGGCTGCCCAGACCGCGATACGGTCGCGCTCCTCGAACGTCCGAACCCACGCGAGGTTCTCGGCCATGTACCGGTCACGCGTCCGACTGTACTCGACACCGCGGCCGTGTTCCAGGTCGATCGCTTCCAGGTCTGTCGCCTGTTCCAGCACCCGGAGGTGGCGCGACGCCAGCTGGTAGGCACGCTCGCTGGTCGCATCGACGTACTCGGCTCTGTGGGTTTCGAACTGGTCGGTCAGGTCGGCAACCACTGTCTCGACAGTGTCGACGCGTTCCCGGACCACGTCGTCGGTGACCGCTGTGTCGTCGTCCGTCGTGTGTGGCTGGTTTTCGTCGTCCGTCGCGTGTGGCTGGTGAACGTTTCGGGCGATTTCGAGTGTGTCGGCCACGTCTTCGTGGAACGCCGGGTCGACCGCTTCGAGGAACGCCGTCAACTCGGTCACGGGGGCGTTCGTCGACTGGGCGTCGAGTCCGTAGAACCTGATCCGGTCCGACAGCGGCCGCCCCTCGTTGAACGCCCGCATCCACTCGATGAGCGATTTGACCGCTTCCGTCTGCCAGATCCAGAACTTCAGTGTCTCGAGTGCGGTCTCGACGTCGCCCTCGCCGTGAACGACGTATTCGTCGATCGCGAGCGCCTCCGAGAGATGGGTCTCCATGCCGAACAGCCGAAAGCCGTGCTCGGTGACGAGTCTGGCGAACAGCCGGTGTTTGAGCGTGGAGCAGTCTCTGAGCCCGTGGGCGGCTTCGCCGAGACCGACGACACTCGCCTCGCTCACCTGGTCGTCGACAACCGAGAGGTCCGTGGTGTCGCCCCTGAACTCCGTCGTGTCGATCGGATCGATCGCCTCCTCGATACCGTCAGGGAGTCCGTGTTGTGTCATGTAACTCCCTCGTTATAGATCGAGCTGTACCTCTTCGAGCGGGGCCCGCATCGTGAATCGACTCACGTCCAGGCCGAGTTTCTCGTAGTAGGCGAGCGCGCGGTCGTTGTCGGCGTCGACGTTCAGGGTGAGTTCCTCGGCGCCGTCCTCGCGGCCGTGCCGCAGCGCTCGCGCGACCAGGTCGTCCGCGAGTCCCGTCCCGCGGTACTCGGGGTCGACGTAGAAGTTCCCGATACGCAGCCGGTCGGGATTCTCGAACTTCTGGGGCGGCGTGCTCAGCGTCGAACTGACGAACCCCGCCAGCGTCGCGTCCAGTTCGTGTACCGGTCCCGACGTGTCGTCGACGTCGTCGAGCGCGACCCAGTGGCGCTTGCGCGGGTCGTCGAAGTGGTCGGTGCGGAACTCGACGATCTCTTCGACGTCGACGTCCCCCTCGTCGGCCACGCTCTGGCCCGGGAGCTCGCGGAGGTACGGCAGCCACAACTCCTCGACGAACAGCCGAACCGACGCCTCTTCGTTCCGAACGCGACGAATGTGCATGCCACACCCGAAGATTGTACTACGAATAACAGTTATGTCTCACCCGCACCGGTGCGGTTGCTGACAGGAGTATGCGGCTGTTTGGGCCGTGCAAAGTGCAGGGGTCGGAGGTGGTGGTGGAACCGCCGGACCCGGGCGTCACCGACTGACACACCGGGACAAGACACTTACCGGTCACACCGGAAGAACGGGACAGACGTCGTCGAGGTGGCGAGATACTTCGAACACTGATTCGACGCGCGGCCTCGCCACCGGTTTCCCGGCGTCGTTTCCGTACGGGCGAGCAGTGGCCGTCGAGACGGAGCGATACTTCGACAGGCAACCCGGCGGGTTCGACTCCCGCACCGCTCCGTCGGTTTTCCGGTCACTGTCCGTCCCTATACGCGGCTTCGCCTCGCTCGGTCGGACATCCGCTCGATCCGGGTGTCGCAGGTTCGACTCCTGCCGGGGACGTGTGCTGCTCGTGGGTTAGACCGGCTGTGGGTCGGTCCAGCCGCAGGTCGGCCCGGCCGTCGGCCGGTCCGGCCGCGGATCGACCCAGCCACCGGTCGGTCCGATTCACGAGCAGGCAGTTCGGAGTCGGTCGTTCCGGCTCCGGTGATACCATGGAGTTCAACGCGACGAAAGAGACGGTCGCCGCGGCGACGCGGACCACCAACCACGAAGGTGGTGAAGCGTTCGACCCCGTCGACCCACGACTCGCCCTGTACGAGCGCACGGTCAACCAGCTCCTCGAGGACTCCTACTACGAGGACGACGAGGAACACCTGGTCGCGCTCGTCGAGTGCTTCGACGCCGCTGCCGAGGAGGACCCGGCGTTCGTCCTGCGACTCGCGGCGTACGCCCGCCAGGAGCTCTATCTGCGCGACGTTCCGCAGGTGCTGCTGGTGCTTGCGGCCAGCGACGACAGGTTCAAGGACGACTCCGACGAGTCGCTGGTCCGCGAGTGGGCGCCCGCCATCGTCCAGCGGATGGACGAGACGGCGACGGCGCTGGCGGTCCACGACGAACTGTTCGGCGGGACGGCGCCGTGGCCGCTCCGCCGGGGCATCGAGGACGCGCTCGTCGGAATGGCCGACGCCTACACGCTCGGCAAGTACGAACTCTCGCGCCGGGAGGTGACGCTCCGTGACGTGTTCAACCGCGTCCACCCGACGCCGGTCGACGAGGAGCAGGACGCCCTCTTCGAGCGGTTCATGCGCGGCGACCTCGACGACTACCCGGACGTCGAGCCGCTGCCCTCGCCAAACACCTGGGAGACGGTCGTCTCCGAGCGCGGGAACACCCGCGAGGCCTGGGAGACACTCATCGAGGACGACGAGTACTCGCTCCCGATCTTCGCGAGCATCCGGAACCTCCGGAACATGCTGGCGGCGGGCGTCCCCGAGGAGACGGTCGTCGACCACCTCGACCTGGAGGCCGTGCGACACGCGCCGCTGTACCCGTTCCGGTACTACCAGGCGTACACGGCCATTCGGGACGCCGGGATCGACGCGCCCGAGGTCGAGCGCTGGCTCGAACGGGCGATCGACGTCTCGGTCGAGAACGTGCCCGAGGGCCTCGGCGACACGTTCGTGGGGGTCGACCTCTCGGGGTCGATGGACGCGAGACTCTCCCGGCAGGGGACGCTCCGGCGCAAGGAGATCGGCGCGCTGTTCGGCGCGGTGCTGGCAGACCAGGGCGCTCGCGTCGGCGGGTTCGGCGACGACTTCCGGGAGGTTTCGACTCACGTCGACACGCCGGTCCTCCAGCGACAGGAGGCCGTCCTGGGGGTCGACGACGCGGTCGGGAACTCGACGAACGGCTGGAAGGTCCTGACACACCTCCGCGAGGCGGGGATCGCCGTCGACCGGGTCGTCCTGTTCACGGACATGCAGATCTGGGACTCGACGTATCTCGTCGCCGAGGACCGGACCGTCCGCGAGGAGTTCGAGGCCTATCGGGAGGCGGTGGCGCCCGAGGCGTCGCTGTACATGGTCGATCTGGCGTCGTACGGCGACCTCGTCACGCCGGGGGGCTACGAGAACGTCTACAACGTCTCCGGATGGTCGGAGAACGTCCTCGAGTTCATCGAACACGCCGAAGCACCGACGCAGGTCGTCGACGAGATCGACGGGTTCGAGCCAGCCGAAGTCGGTGAGTAGGACCGCGTCATAGAATCGGTCACCGAGGAGTGTTTTCAGTCCCGGTTGGGTCGAAGCGCCTGTTCACTGTGTGTGCGGAGTTATCGGACGAACTGCTTCAATCTGTGCCAGTGAAAGGCCCAAGCGGACTTTTCAGTCGTCCCGTCCAAGGACACCGTATGGACGGCATTCAAATCGACGACGTGGACCGGAGCATCCTGCACCAACTCCAGCTCAACGCCCGTCAGACCGATACGGAGATCGCCGAGAAGGTGGATGTGACCTCCACGACGGTCCGGAATCGCCTCGACAAACTCGAAGACGGGGGCGTGATCCGGGGCTATCGCCCCGAGATCAACTACGAGCAAGCGGGCTACCCCCTCCACGTCCAGTTCGTCTGCACTATTAATCCGAATAAGCTGGACTCGCTGGCCGAACAGATCCTCGACGTTCGCGGTGTGGTGACCACCCGCGATTTGCTTGGAGGTGAACGAAATGTCCACGTCGAGGTCGTCGCCGATACGGTCGGGGAGATCGAAGAGATCCGCAACGAACTAGCGGACTTGAGCCTGACCATCAACAGCTCCGAGATCATCTCCGAGACGCGAGTCCAGCCATGGGACCACTTCTATCCACGGTCGGGCCCCAACGCAGACCAGGACGACACCGACAACGGGTCGGTCACCGATCACGGATAGCCGGGGGACGATTGAAATTTTCAAATATATCTGCGTTTATATGCTCCCCCCCCCACATTCGCACTTCAATATATCCACAGATAACCAGCTCTGGTTGGATTTTCCAAATATGACGATTATATGGGTAAAAGGGCTTATTCGTTAGCACGTCCTGGCCACGGTATGGCCGAATCAACCGAGGTGATAACCAATACTTTCAGCATCTTGGCAGACCCCATTCGTCGGTACGTCCTGTGCTACCTCGACGAGCAGGAGACTCCAGTCTCTTTCGGCCGTCTCGCCACTCGGGTTGCCGCCTGGCACACCGACAGCGACCCGGACGCCGTCGATGACGCCACCCTCACCGAGATGCGCACGGCTCTGTATCATGTGCACCTACCCAAACTTGCCGAGGCAGGCTATATCGAGTGGGACGCGGACACTCATACGATTCGGCGGGGGCCGAACTTCGACGAGATCGTGCCGTTACTCCGGTTGATGGCCGAGCACGAAGACGAACTGCCCGCGGGGTGGCCATAACCCAATGAGCCAGCGTCTCCGCACGTGGCTCTCTCGGGTCGGTGGGCGCACACAGGCCGAGTCACCGGCCCCTCGTCACGGCTCCGAGAATAAAACCACCACGGCCCTGTTTTCGTGCCCTGCCTGCGAGAGGACGTACATCAGCGAGGTGATGGACGCCTGCTCGAAGTGTGGAGAGTCAGTCACCCAAATCCCGACCGAGCGTGAATTGCTCCTCTCAACCAGTCGAACATGACAGGACCATCTAATGGCAGCTGAGCAACGTAAAGCCGAGACGGTGAGTCTGTTGCAGGATCTCGGGCTCAAAGAGTACGAGGCGCGGAGTTTCCTGGCATTGACCCAACTCTCGGCGGGGACCGCCAAGGAAATCAGCGAGATCTCCGAGGTTCCGCGGACCCGGGTGTACGACGCCGTCCGAGTGCTGGAGTCAAAGGGGCTGGTCGAAGTGCAGCACTCCAGCCCCCAACAGTTTCGCGCGGTCAGCATCGAGGAGGCAACCGCGACCTTGCGTCAGCAGTTCGGCACGCGGATCGACAGCCTCCAGTCACACCTCGAAGCGCTCGATCTCCAACCGGAGGTCGACGACAGCGACCGAATGCAGGAGGTATGGACGCTGTCCGGCCACGATGGCATCGAGTCCCGGACACACACGCTGCTGGAGGACGCCGACTCGGAGATCGTTCTGCTGGTCGTCGAGGAGGAACTTCTGACGGAGGCGTTGTATGAGCGGCTCCACGCCGCAGTCGACCGCGGCGTCGACGTGACCCTCGGTGGTGAAACGGACGCGATCATCGCCAAACTCGGTACCGAGCTGCCGTCCGTGAAGGTGTTCGAAACCGACCTGAACTGGCTTTTGGGGCCCGCGAGCGACGACGAGATTGCCATCAGCCGCCTGCTGTTGGTTGACCGCACGACGTTGCTGGTCGGTTCCTTCTATCCGGACGCCGACCACGATGACTCACACGAGCAGGCGATCTTCGCCAACGGCCTGGAGAACGGTGTTGTCGTCCTCCTTCGCCGGATAATCTCCTCGGGGCTGCTCCCCGTGGCGAACCCGGCGAGGTAGCCGGTTAGCGGCTCCCGGGCCAGACTGCGCGAACAGAGTGAGGACTACAGGAAACAGAGTACTAACTGTCGGAAGTTTTCTCAAATGCCTCAGTAGCGACTAACCCAAAAGGGTGGCCCACTAGTCGTATAGTATGGCCATCGAAGCCTCAATCACTGTCGAGCACGCAGATTTTCCGTTGAGCGCTGTGTTTGAGCAGTTGACTGAGGTCACGATCGAGTTAGATCGTATCGTGCCAACGGGCGAGGCTGTTATTCCCTACTTCTGGATTTCTGCTGATGACACAACTAAACTCAAGACCGGTCTGAGTGCTGATCTCGGGATCGAGCAGGTCAAAGTAATCGACCAACTGGAGAAACAGATGTTCGTCCGTATTGATTGGGACCTCACCCACGAGAGCATTCTCACGGCAATCGTGAATACTGATATCACGCTCCTCTCCGGCATTGGCAAGGAGAAACAGTGGACCTTCGAAGTCCGAGCAAGCGAGCAACAGGACCTCTCCGACTTCCAGACATACTGCCAAGACCATGATATCCCGATCGAGCTGACTGAACTACACGCGATTTCCTCGCTCAGGTCCGACCGTGAGTACGACCTTACCGACGGGCAACGGGATGCATTGGTCATGGCGTATTCGAATGGATATTTTGACTCGCCACGAGACGCCACGCAAGACGATCTCGCAGACGAACTCGGAATCACCCGGCAGGCGGTCTCATCACGGTTACAGCGCGGTATGCGACGCCTCGTAGCGAGTACCCTCATCACTCCTGAGGAGTAGACGCCAATCCTCCGTATAAAAACGTGTTGCGTGAGCAAAACCCAGACTCAACACCGTAGATAGCCTCTGTTTGGGTGATGGAAGCTTCTCAGCCGATGGCCGCGAACCCGGAGATCGTAGAGTCACTGGGCCCGATTGAATTTGATGCGGAGAGCGAATCTTTCCAAGCTACGTACGATAGTATCCGTGACTCGGCGAGTTTGGCGGTCGTAGCAGTTGTTGCGACCGCTCTTGGGGAAGACCCGCAGGCCTTGTCACCGCTTCAGACCGTTATTGACACCGACGCGCTTGACAAACTGGCGGCGGAGTCAGCGACCGGCCCCGGGAACTGTGACAGCATTTCGTTCTCTTATGAGGGGTTTGCGGTCACGATAACTGGTGAGGGTGTTATCGAGGCGGTCCCTATCGAGAACGCATAATCGGTACCGATGCTTCCGTATCGCAGTGTGTGTCCTTGCTGTGGAACGCATCGAATGGGCCGGAAACGGACGCCTGATACGGACCGACTGCAGTATCAGGACACGTACTCGAAGTGTGGGTGCGAGAATTTCGAGATCAGAGGGACGACTAAAGATGAGTGAGCAGGTTGCTTCGAGTCGTGAGGACTTCCAGACGGCGTTACGAGAGCAACAAGAACGGGTGGTCGCTGCCGTAGCAGCAGAAGAGACGATAGATGCAACGCCGATTGTTCGGGATAATGAAACTCTCTCCTGCGAGGAATACGTCACGCTCGTCTACGAACACCACCACGTCCATCTCCCCGAGTTACAGGCTGCGGGGGTGATTGAGTTTGATCGACGCGAAGACATAGTGAGCCGAGGAGAACGCTTTGACAAGGCTCGCCCGAGACACAAATACGGTCATGACCGGTGAGACACTACAGGCCGCCAGTCCCCTACTCGATGGTCCCGGCTCACTCGTATGAGCGATATGTCTACTGTATTAGACGATCTGTGCTTTCTCTGTACCGAACGTTGTAGACGGTCGCAACGAGATTCGCGAACGATTCCATACCCCGTTAGAGCAGTGGCGCCGTCGGTGGGCAGTGACACCCTCGATGAAGGGTGACGGTCGACCGTCTCACTGCCGGCTGGCGGTTTCCTCGTAGGGCTGGACGACGACGAAGCCGTCCGGCCCGGAAAACTCCATCTGCATATTCTCTCCGGAGGTCTGGCCGACTTCGATGGTCTTGTTCGTCGCGACCGACGGCGAGAGGTCCGCGCTCCAGGCGACGGTCGCGTCCGGGTCCGTCTTCACGGGGGGTGTCAGCACGAGCGGGTCGCCGTGTGTCGAGAGAGCGACCGTCCCGGGCCCGGTGAGATAGACGTTCGTCAGCCCCCCAGAGGCGGCGCCCGAGAGGCTGTCGATGGTACTGATCTCGTAGTCGACGCGTGACTCGAACGCGAGGACGTCGTCGCCGTTGAGCGAGATCGACTCGCCCGCGTCGAGGTCGAGCGTCTGGACTTTCTTGCCCTGGTCGGCGACGTAGAGGTGACCGGAGCCCTCGGCCTCCATGACGGGCGTCCCCTCGCTGGTCACCGCCTCCTTGATGAACCCGGTGACGCCACCCTCTGCGGAGGACTTGCCGGTGAAGGTGATGTCGCCGGTGTAGCCGATCATCGAACCGGCTTTCACCATCACGGAGCCGTCGACGGCGACGTCGAGCGTGTAGCTGTTTTCGGTCTGGAACTGTTCGTCCGTCTCTGTCGGTGCGTGTGCCGACGTGAACTGGTCGACGTTCATGGCGTCTCCACTCGACCGGACGTCGGCACGAGAGAGATAAACCCCACCAGAGTCTCCGGGTCTGAGACACTACCGAACGCGCAGAAGCGTGGCATAAAAAGGTTCGCCGCGGGTCGCTGACTCGGCGACGCCACATCCGGGTATACCGGCACGGCGGTCGAAGGTCGGAGTGCAATGGTCCCTGACAACCTCCGTGCTGCCGTCCTGGCAGTCACACTCGGTTCGCTGGTCGCCCTCTCCGGTGTCCCCGTCGGTGGGGCCGTCGCGGCCCAGCAGCCGTCCGACGCCGTACAGTCAACACAGCTATCGTTCGAAGACCCGAACCGAGACTCGGACTCGGACCCGAGCAACGAGAACCAGAACGAAAACCAGAACGAGACCGATTCCGACTCGCCGGCCCCCTCCGGCGAGGAAGTCGTCGAGCGGTTCGAGGAACGCGTTGAATCCCTCGACACGCTCGTGATGACCTACGAGACGAACGTGACCGTCGACGGGAACACGACGATGGGTACCGAACGACGGATGTGGGTCGACTACGAGAACGACCGGGTCCGGACCGAAACTGAAACCAACCGGACACACACGATCACCGTCCGCAACGAGAGCAGGACCGTGACCTACGACGTCGAGAACGAACAGGTCAACCGCTTCGACACCGTCGGAAACCTGAGCGACCCGACACCGGTCGGCGGACTGGTCACCGACACCGAACTCACCTACGAGGGGCGCGAGCGCCTCGACGGGGAGGAGACCTACCGGCTGAGCGCGACGCCGACGGACGCCAACGAGACGTCCGGGACAGTCGACGTGACTGTCTGGCTGGACGCGGACACCTACTTCCCGACGAAGGTGACGAGCGAACTACTGGGTGGTGACTACGACTACGAGATGACCGGGCACTTCCGGAACGTCAGCCTGAACGAACCGATCGACGACGACCGGTTCACGATCGACGTCCCCGAGGACGCGGAAGAACCCGATATCTCGCCGCCGAACGTGAGGACCTACGAATCGCTGTCCGAACTCCGTAACGAGACCGACCGGTCGGTGCCGTCCCCCGACGTGCCAGAGGCCTGCGACTTCGAACGGGGGTACGTGATGGACGACGAGGATTACCAGTCGATCACGCTGCGCTACGCGACCGACGACGGCGAGAACCTCCACGTGGTCAAACGCCCCGCGACCGGGTACGACTTCGGCGAGAGCGACGTCTACGAACCGGTCGAGGTCGGAAACGAGACCGGCTACTACTCCGAGTACGAGTACGACGGAAACACGACCTCGGTGGTCGTCCTGCCCTGCGAGGGGACGACCTACAGCGTCTCCGGCGACCTCTCGAAAGCGGCGAGTATCGACGTCGCCGAATCGCTCGCCTGCGAATAGCTCCCTGCAGACCCCGGTATCCCCGCCCAGTCCGGGTTCGCACGGGATACGGACCTCGGCGAGTACTGCTGTTCCTCGACGTGTCCCCTCGCTGGCCAAACTGGTCGAGACGCTCGCTCCTCTCCTCGGAATCGTCCTCTCAGGGATCCCCGTCTACGGGACCCCACAGTTCGAAACCGTCGAGAGACTCCTGTTGAGCGAGGGCGGTGGCGACGGATGACCCCGATACGAACGTTGATATCGGGAAAGTCGGCCATCTTATCCCGAAGATGCAGCCCGACACGACCGCCCGACAGCGACCGGACGAGATCGCCCACACGCTCGTGACGAACGTCGGAGAGTCGATCCGCGTGTACCTCGAAGACGGACGTATCACGGTCCCAGTCGAACCCTGTCGTGGGGGAACGCCAGTGACGACCACCGTCGCGCTCGACTGTTTCGACGCCGTCGTCGAGAGAGCGGCCATCGAAGATGGGGGACTCAATTTATTCTGTATGGACGGCCTGCACCTGCCCGAATCCGAGTGGCGTCGGAGCGGGCTGGAACGCCACTGGTGTGCCGACGACGCGGACCTCGAAAGCCCGTTTTTCCCGCCCCAGCGGCGACTGGAGGTCTGGGCGAGTCGCGAAGACGCACTCTTCGACGCCGGGGAACCGTACGACTTCTCGCACCTCGACGGACTCCCCGAGGATTCCCCCGTTCTGACGGAGTGGGCCGAGCACGCCACCGGGGAGTACCCCGACCGTCCGCCGGTTCCGTTCGAGCGCCCGACGCTATCCGTAGACACGGTTCGGGCCGAAGGCGTCACCGATGTTCGGGGGTTCGACCGCGTCGAGGTGGGACGGATATCCCGGGTGGAACTCCTCGACGAGATCGACGAAGCGCCGACCGAACCCGACGTCGAACCCCGTGAGGTGGACGTCTCTCCGCCATCGCCTCACCCCGAGATCGACTACGACGCGCTCGACCCGCTCCCCCGTTCCGAAGACCTGCTCGTGGCGCTGTTCACCATCAATCGACACGCGAAGCGACTGGACGAACAGGCGGACGCGGCCTACGAGCACGGACACGGGGCCGAGGCGCGAGCACACGCACTCCGAAAACGCGCACTGTACCGGACGAAAACTGTCGTACTCCACCGCCTCGCGAAGTCCGACCCGGACGCCATTCGAGTCGTCCGTCACGAACTCGACGGTGACGTCGAGAACCGCGTCCTCTCGCGGGGCGCCTTTCTCTACGAGGAACCGGAGTTCCTGCTCCGCCAGGAGTTGCGTGAACCGGCGACGTACATGGCGATCCTCGAAGCGATCGCGAACGGAGCGACCCGCGTGACGGAAATCGCAAACGAGATCGGCCGGGACGCGAGCGCCCTCTCCCGGTACCTCTCTAATCTCGCCCGACTCGCACTGGTCGAGCGGGAGACACCGGTCACTGATCCCGATGGGCGGGGCGTCTACCGGCCGACAGACCAGTTCCTCCGCTTCTGGTTTCGCTACGTGTCCCCGAACCGGGCGACGCTCGAACAGGGCCGTACTGAGCCGGTTCGGGAATCGATAGCCGAGACACTGCCGGCCCACGTGAGCGGGACGTTCGAAGCGGTGTGCCGACAGGCCGTCCGGACGCCCGCCTTCCCGGTCCCGTGTACACGTGTCGGTCGCTGGTGGTACGACGAACTGGAAGTCGACGTCGCGGGGGTAGACGAGGCGTCCGACACGCTCCTGCTGGGCGAGTGCAAGTGGACAGCCGAGACGGTGGGGCCAGAACTGCTTCGCCAGCTCGAGGCGCTCGAAGAGAAGGTCCGCTGGCACGGAGCGGACCGGTCGGTCGTATACGCGCTGTTCGCGAAATCGGGCTTCGACGGGCGACTGCAGTCGACTGCCGCCGAGCGCGACGACGTCCGTCTGTTCACCGTGAACGACGTTCTGGACCTGTTCGAGGGGCCGTAATCGGACAGAGAGCCAACATCGTACTTTGAAGTATGATACTCCAGAGTACGATAAACAGAAGTATTATATTCCGAAGAACCCACTGTCAGCTATGCCGGAGTTCGTGAACAGAGCCGAGGAACTGTCGCGTCTTCGCGACCTCTACGGCTCGAACGAGGCCGAACTGGCGGTGATATTCGGCCGGCGCCGACTGGGAAAGACGGCGCTCGTCAGAGAATCGCTCGACGGGTACGACGAGCACGTCGTCTATCAGGCGAGGCAGAAAACCAGCGCGCTCCAGTTGCAGCAGTTCGTCGACGCCGCTGCGGAGTCGTACCCGGGAGTGACGCGGGTTCGCCAGGACTGGGAAGTGGTGCTCGAGTATCTCGCCGACCAGGACGCGATAGTCGTGCTCGACGAATTCCCGTACCTCGTCGAACAGGACGAGAGTCTGCCGTCCGTCCTGCAGGCGCTGTTCGACCACGAACTGGCGGATTCGTCGGCGACGGTCGTCCTCGTCGGGTCGTCGATCTCGATGATGGAGGAAGCGGCACTGCTCGGGAACAGTCCGCTCTACGGGCGCTCGTCGCTGAAACTGGACGTCAGGCAACTGCCGTTCGACGCGGCGATGCAGTTCTTCGAAGACGACCTCCCCCCGGAGGACCAGGTGTACACGTGGGGCGTCTTCGGTGGCGTCCCGTACTATCTCGAAGAGGTCGCTGCCGACGCCTCGCTCGCCGAGAACGTCCAGCGCACAGTGTTATCGCGTCACGGGTCACTCCACGACGAGCCGGACTACGTGCTCCGGATGGAGTTGCGCGAACCGACGCGGTACTTCTCGATCCTGGAGGCCATCGCCGGTGGAAGTACGAGTCGAAACGGGATCGCGGGAACGACGGGCATCGACTACAACCAGCTCTCGAAGTATCTCAACAGGCTCTCTCGACTGCGACTGGTCGACCAGCACGTCCCGGTCACCGAGCAACGAGAGCGAAGCAAGCGGAGTCGATACCTGATCCGGGACCCGTTCTTCCGGTTCTGGTTTCGCTTCGTCTACGGGACGGGGGACCGCTACGACGAGCTCGGCGACGAGGCCTACGAGGTGCTCGTCGAACCGGAACTGGCTGACTTCGTGAGTCGGTCGTTCGAAGACCTGTGCTGTCGTGCGCTCCGAACGCTCTACCCGGAGTATACGATCACGGACACGGGCCAGTGGTGGTACGACAACCACGAAGTCGACGTCGTCGGGTTGACCACGAGCGACACGCTGATCGCCGGCGAGTGTAAGTTCCAGCGGTCGCCGCTCGGATACGATGCGTTCGCGACGCTGCTGGACCACGTTTCGGAGTTACGCTGGACGCCCGACGACGGAAGCGATCGAACCGAGGAGTACGCGCTGTTCTCTCGCAGTGGATTCACGCAGTCTGTCGAAGAAGCCGCCGACCAGCGGGACGATCTCGAACTGTTTACCGTGGGTGACGTCGTCGAAGCGTCGAAGAACTGACGGAGACGGGACTCGCTCCGGCCCAACCGGACAAGTGACTATCCGGGCCCCACTCGCTCGATGTCGCCCAGATACGCGCGCGTCAGCGCGGCGACTTCGGAACGGAACGCCTCCATATCCACCGGCTCGTCCCCGTGATACAGCTGTTTGTGCTCCTCCCGGACGACGTCCTCGACGACGCGCTCGAAGAGTCGTTCGAACGTCACGGGCTGACCCCGGTCCCGGAGTTTGCCCGCGAGTTTCTCGAATCGCCGGGGGGTCGCGTACTTGCGTGCCAGTTCCTCGGCCGGCGCGTCGACGGGGATCGTCTCGTCGACCTCCCGGAAATCGGGGTGGAGCAGTTTCGCGCGCTGGCCCCGCTTGTTCCTGACGACCACGCCCTCGGTGGGACCGTCGTACCACGCCGACCGGGGAACGGTGTACGAGCCGGGGTCGAAGTCCCGTGCGGGGAGTTCCCGCTCGACGGCGTTCACGGGTTCGAGCCCGAGTCGCTCGAAGACCTGCTGGACGGTCTCGGGCGGGTAGAAGGCACCCTTCCCGGTCGACCAGACGTCGAAGCCGAGAAACGAGGGGGTCCGGTCCCAGTCGTAGTCGATCGCGTGGTGGTGCATCGCCTCACCGAAGAAGACGAGCGTCTCGACGTCGTCGACGGCCCGGCGGAGTGCCTCGCGGTCGAGCCGCTCCCGGACGTGTCGGACCGCGTGCTGGTAGGGGTCGGGCACAGCATCAGGATCGTCGTAGACGCGACTCCGGTCGCCGAAGCGAAGCAGTCCCGACGACCGGAGCTGGAATCGGAAGTTCGCGCCGTCGACTTTCTCCAGGAGCCAGAGGTGCCCCTCGTCGAGGAGTCCCTCGGGGGCGTTCGCGACGCGTGGGATGGACGGAAACTGTTTCATCGAGGTGAACTCCGAGATGGCGGGGGTGGCAGGTGGATTTGTACCGCCGTCAGGTTCACTCCTCCGGTGGTTCGAACCCGTCTTCGAGGTCGGCGAGGTCGCGTTCCAGTCGTTCGACGTGCGTTTCGAGTTCGTCGACGCTCGTCAGCGCCAGCCGGAGGAACCCCTCGTCGCGGTCGGGCATCAGCGGCAGCCGGCTCTCTCGCTCGTGGGGGTCGCCGTCCGGTCGTGCCCGCTTGCGAACCAGTTCCTCGCGCGCTGCGCGGATCTCGCGGCGGAGTCGGTCGGTCTCGTCCATGTGTAGCTCCACGCTCCCGGAAACGCAGCCCGCTACGGCCCGGGGAGGGCGGTCGCGCGGACCGCTCGCCGGGAGCGTGGCGCCCGGGTCAGCGACTGTCGAGGCACGTACTCGTGTGCAGCGACCACCGACACGTGTCTTCTGTGTCTTCGGGAGGTTGTCACATCCCTGGAACAGTTCGTGTAGTCTACCGGACAACTGCATTCTCCGTCTACTGATCCAGATACGATTCCAGGTCTGATGGTCTGCGGCGTCAGAAAACAGCGACGTTACGCTACGGACGCTGCGTTGAACGCGACGATTCCGGCGAAGGTCAGTGCAAGCGGGATGACTGTCGCAACCAGCATCCGGCGGACGTCCTCGTCGACTTCGTCTTTCGCCGAGACGACGTCCAGACGTGCCAGCAGATAGACCAGCGCCAGAGCGACCGCGATCCCGCCGATACCCATCCCCACCGGCGACAGCAGCGACGTCACCGTCGCCGCCCCCGGTCGTCTGTGGCTGTCACCGGGCGATGTACCAGGCCAGCATGCCATCTCGGTATGGTGGGAGTGTGCCAGTATACTGCGAATAACGATCACGATAGTAGCCAGAGATTTCGAACGATGAGCCAGCGAGCACACGAGGACTCGATCGTCGTTCCGGCCGTCGACTCTGCCAGTTCGGTCTGCTGTCTCCGGTCGCTGCACAGACGCGGTGTACACACGGTCGCAGTCTCGGGTCGCGGATCGCCGCCGTCGTTCTGGTCGCGATACGTCGACGAGACGGTCGCGGTTCCGTCGTACACCGACGACGTCGTGGCGTACAAAGACGCGTTGCTCTCGCTCGCCCGGCGCGACGACGTGCGGGCCATCGCGCCGCTCCGCGAGATGGACGTCTACGTTCCCGCGAAGTACGACGACGAGTTCGCGGAGTACCTCGAACCAACGTGGCCGCCGATGGACACGCTCCGGCTGGCCCACGATCGCCTCCGCCTCGTCGAGGCCGCCATGGAAGCAGACGTCGGTGTCCCGAAGACGCACCTGCTCGGGGACGTCGAGGACTGGCGACACAGACAGATCGTCAAGAGCCGGTACGCCACTCTCACGAGCGAGTACGTCGGTTCGTTCCCGGAGAACCAGCACGCGTCTCCCGCGAGCGTCACGTATCTCGAACCGGGGGTCGAACCGGACCGAGAGCACATCAGAGACGAGATGCGCCACGACCCCATCGTACAGGAGTACGTCCCCGGTGACGAGTACGCCTTCTGGGCGCTGTACGACCGGGGAGACCCGGTGGCGACGTGTCTGAAACGGCAGATCAGGGCGTTCAAGTACGCGGGCGGGACGAGCGTCTGTCGAGAGACCGTCGAACTGCCCGAACTCGAGACAGCGGGTCGGTCGCTCCTCGACCACCTCGACTGGCACGGGCCGGCGTCGGTCCAGTTCAAGTACGACAGCGCGGCAGGCGAGTTCAAACTCCTCGAGATCAACCCGCGGTTCTGGGTGTCGCTGTCGTGTCCGGTCAGGGCGGGGCTCGATTTCCCCTATTACTTCTGGTCGATGGCCAGCGGCGAGCCCGTTCGGGCCGCTGAAGAGTACGACGTCGGGGTCGCGACGCACCTCCTCCGTGGCGAACTGGTCCACCTGCACAGCCTCTTCGGAGAACCCAATCCCTACGTCGACCCGCCGGGGTTTCGCGAGCGGGCGGTCGACATCGCCAGCTCGATCTACGACCAGCCGAACTTCGACTACCTGCACGTCGACGACCCCGGCCCGTTCGTTCGTGACGTGCTGAACACGGTGCGAACGGTCGGTCCGTTCGACAGGTGACGGGCGCGCTGGCGAATAGTCGGTCCGTTCGACGGGTGACGGGCGCGCTGGCGAAACAGGCATCGAGGTACCTGTCTTTCGTTCGAAATAACGCTTATCCCGGGGAGTGAACTGGTCGTGAACATGCCTCGACAGATAGCCGAGGGACTCTACTGGCTGTACGAGTCCGGGCCCGACAGGGTCGAGCGGTTCGAACTCGACCGCCGGGACCCGGACTGGTACGACCCCGACCACGAGGTGTACATCCCACAGTGTGCCTACCTCCTCGAGGGCGAGGAAGAGACGCTCCTCTTCGATACACTCTCGCCGGCGTGTACCGACCACGTCCTCGACGTTCTGGCGGACCTGGTCGGTGAGGACGGACTCGACTACCTCGTCGTCTCACACCCCGACGTCCCCCACGCAGGGAACGCACCCGCCATCCTCGACGCCCACCCCGGGGCGGAACTCGTCGCGCCCGGCTACGGCAACGACCACGAACTCTACCAGCTGGGCGAGGCGACCCACGTGACCGAGGGTGACACGATCGACCTGGGGGACCGCGTCGTCGAGTTCCACGAGGCAACCTTCCTCGACGCGCCGGTCTCGGTCTGGATGACCGACCGTCGCACGGACACCCTCTTTACCGTCGACTGGATGGGCTTTCCCCACCTCGGCGGGGACGCACTACAGTTCGTCGACGAGACCGACCGCGAGTTCGACGTCGAGCAGTTCGTCGAGTTCCACAGCCGGGTGCTGTTCTGGTACCAGTACGTCGACGTCGGGACGGTCCAGCGGGAGATCGACGCCCTCCTCGAGACGTTCGACCCCTCGATCGTCGCGCCCTCCCACGGGCTGGTGATCCGCGAGGACGCAACCGACTACGTCGAACTGATGAAAGAGGTCCCGGCCATCGTCGACCGGCGCGGGCGCGTCGGGACCCTGGGGTGAACCATGTCTGTCGAACTCACCCCGACGGTCGAGTGGCTCCCGCAGTGTTACCCCCACGACGACGAGCAAGGCAGTGACGACGAAGGTTACCACGAACACGTCTCCGTCTATCTCGTCCACGCGGAAGACGGCGATATCCTCGTCGACTCCGGGTCGGTCTACCACCGCGAGGAAGTCCGGGCGAGCGTCGACGCCGCGACGGGCGACGGGGGGTCTGACGCGGCGACGGACGGCACAGGACTCGACGCGCTCGTCCTCTCGCACTCGGACTACCCCCACGCGGGGAACGTCTCTCCGCTCGGTGGGGCCTCCGAGGAGGTCGAACTCGTCGCCTCGTCGGGGTCGCCCGCTCAGCAGGGACTCCCCGAGGCCCGGAAAGTCTCCATCGGCGACGAGGAGCGGGTCTGTGGGCGCCGGTTCAGTTTCGTCGACCCGCCCCTGGCCGACCGCTCGCACACCACCTGGATCTACGACCACGCCGACGGCGTCCTGTTCACGGCCGACGGGTTCGGCGCCTACCACCCGCCAGGCCGGTGTAAGGTGATCTCGGCCGATTTCGAAGGTGGGATCCCCATCGAGGCTGCCTTCGAGTACCACCGCGACAACCTCGTCTGGTTGCGGTACGTCGACCCCGGCAAGATCCGGCGAACGCTCGACGACATCTTCGCGACTTACGACGTGACAACGATCGCGCCGGTTCACGGCCCGCCCGTCGTGGGCGAGGACGTCGAACCGTATCTCGAAGGGTTCTACGACGCCGCCGAACGGATCGCCGACGAGTACGAGGTCGATATCTGAGCGACGCGCCTTTCCTTCTTGCGTCTGGTTCGACGAGGTGGCTGTTTCCGTCGGCCCAGAAGTCTAATGTTCACGGACTTCGAACAAACTGGCATGACGACGCCCACAGATCGTGGCCGCCTCCGTGCTGATGGAGGGAGCGGCGCAGTAGATCCGCCACCGATCGACGTATTAAACGAGGATTCGCTCGATCCTGCGACGCTCGCGCGGAACGCACCGCGACTGGAAACGGTCGTCGAACTCCTCAATCAGCCGTCGCTGGCTCGCGTCTACGTCTACGTCTGTTACTGGGGGCCAGTCGGCCCGCCGTCGGTCATGGAGCGACTCGAGCTTTCGAGGTCGACGACCTACGAGTACGTCGACCGGTTAGTCGACCTGGGACTCGTCGAGCGAGACGAGTCGGTTCGGCCACAGCAGTTGACTGCAGATCCTGTCGTCGTCGTGGAACAACACGTCCCGATCGTTATCACTCCGACAGTGCTCCACGCGCTCGCACTGCAGGTGGTCGACGAGGACGTCGAATTTTTCGTCGACCGCCACGGTGTCGGCAAACTCGTCGCTGCCCTTCGCGGTGCTGGGCTTCACGCTGCCGGGAAGACCACCTATCGAACCGTCGCGAGCGACATCGACGTGCGAGAGACCGAGGCGATGATGATCGTCGACGCGCTCGAACCGGCCCTCGTGGTCGGTCGGGAGCACGACCCGTACTTCACGCACCTCTTCCCCGACGTCGGTGACGAGATGGACCTCCCTGCTGGTACCGCACTGGAGAGGCTTCCCTCACGAGAGGAACGGACAGGCGAGTGAGTCGGTCAGATGGTGGACGAGCCGCCCCTCGCTGGTGAGAACGAAGTTCTCGTCGATGCAAACGTCTTCTTCGCGGTCGGACGGCCGTCGAATCGGAAGTACGACCGGTTCCGTCAGGAAGTCACACGGACGAATACGGTCCTCAAACTCCCACACCGCGTCGTCGGTGAACTCGGCGGGCCGGAAACGGAACGGGTCGAGACAGCACTCGACGAAGGCTGGGCGGAGATCGTCGACGCACCCGACGTGGAAGACGGTGATGCACTCGCTGCAAGCGACATCGCTCGCCGCACTATCGCGACCGAAACTGGCAGTCCAGAACACGAAGTAGAGAAGGCTGACACGGTCCTCGCGGGTCTCGCTATCCAGTACCTTCGAGATCGCTCGGTCGAGAGTGTCGTGGTCCTGACTGCGGACATCCCGGCGAGAAACGGGATCGTGAATGCGGCCGAAAGCCAGGGCTACGCGGATGCAGTGTCAGTATGCGGAGTCAGTGATATCGTCGGCGACGACCCAGACGACTCGATGACGCTCATCTGAGACAGGCGGAGCGAGCGTTGCGTTCACTGAAGCACTATCTGGGATCTGTCTCGGGTAAACTCGGACCGCTGTGCCATACGCCACGCTACGCTCTGTCGCCACAACACTATTGGCGGCGTTGCCCGATACGGCGTGCATGATTCGCTTCGAGGAACATCTCCAGACACTCGAAGGACACCTCGGGGACGCCGGCGCGGACGGCGCAATTCTGGCGACGGGTCCGAACGCCTACTACCTGACGGGGTTCGCCGGCGAGCGCGACAGACACCTCCTCGGGCTGGTGACACCGGACGGCGAGCGAACCTTCGTCTCCGGCGCGGCGTACGTCGGCCAGGTGCGAGACGAACTCCAGGTCGACGACGCGAGGGTCCGGGCTGTCCCCGACAACACGGCAGCATCGGTCGTGGACGGCTTCCTGGAGGTGTTACCCGACCCCGGTGGGACGTACTTCGTCGACGACCGGATGCGGACCGGGGAGTCGATGCGTCTCCGGACGGAGCTCCCGGACGCCGACTTCGACCTGCTGAGCGAACTCGTGGCGCCGATGCGACTGCGGAAAGACCCCCCGGAGATCGACCGGCTCCGCGAGGCCGCGCGACAGACCGACGCCGTCTCCGTCGCGGTCCGGGAACTCGGGGCGGACGCGGTCGGGATGACCGAGCGGGAACTCGCCGTCGAGGTCCGGACGCGCCTGGCCGAGCGCGGTGCCGTCGGCGAGGCGTTCCCGGCAGTCGTCGCCGCGGGGCCGAACGGGGCTCGTCCGACGGAGTACCGACACGGCGACAGGGAGATCGCGCCGGGCGAGCCGGTGGTCCTCGATTTCGGCGGCTTCTTCGACCACTACGCGAGCGACCAGACCCGGACGGTCGTCTTCGACGGCGACCCGCCCGCGGAGTTCGTCGAGGCCCACGAAATCGTCAGCGAGGCGCTGGAGGCCGGGGTCTCGGCAGCCGAACCCGGCGCGACGGGCGGGGACGTGGACGCCGCGGCGCGGGAGGTGGTCGAGGCGGCGGGCTACGGCGACCAGTTCACGACCGGGACCGGCCACGGCGTCGGGCTCCGGGGCCACGAACCGCCGTCGATAAGCCCCGGCTCGACGGACGAACTCGAACCCGGCGTCGTCTTCAGCGTCGAACCGGGCATCTACGTCGAGGGCGAGTGGGGCGTCCGCCTGGAGACGGTCGTCGCGCTCACCGGGGACGGACCGGAATCGCTCAACCAGTCGCCGTACACCTGGGAACCGCTCTGATAGCTACTCGACGTACGTCTTCACGTCCTCACGCGACGTACTTCCTCGCGTCGTCGAGGTGGTCGGTGAGCGTCCCCAGGAAGCGGGCTGCGTCGGCGCCGTCGACGACCCGGTGGTCGAAACTCAGGTCCAGGGTCAGCCGTTGCTGTCGCGCGACCTCGTTCGCGGTATCCCCGGGCACGACCGCCTCTGTGACGCGACCGACGCCCAGGATCGCCACCTCCGGCGGGTTGATCACCGGCGTGAACGAGTCGACGCCGAGCGGGCCGAGGTTCGAGACGGTGAACGTCCCGCCCCTGAACGTGCTCATCGAGTACTCGCCCGCCCGAACCCGATCGGTGAGGCGCTGTCGGTCCCGGGCGACCGCTGCCAGGGATTTCGACCCGATATCCGCGACGACTGGCGTCACGAGTCCCGCCTCGATGTCGACGGCGACGCCGACGTTGTGTTCCTCGTAGACGTAGTGTGTCCCGTCCTCGAATGTGGCGTTGAACGCCGGGTGGGCGTCGAGCGTCTCCGAGAGCGCACAGAGCAACACGTCCATCACCGAGGGGTCAGCTGCTTCCGCCGTCTTCTGGTCGGTCTCTTCCGCGGGGCCAGCGGCCTCGGCGGCGGCCAGCAACTCCGTGGCGTCGACGTCGCGACTGACCGTCACGTGGACGGCCTCCCGATAGCTCTCCTGAAGTCTGCGGGCGATCGTCTTGCGCATCGGACTCATCGACCGCTCTTCGCGCACGGTCCGGTCGGCAGGCGCGTCGGCAGCGGCAGGCGCGTCGGCGGGTGTCTCGGCGTCGTTCATTCCTCTGCTATCCAGGCGAGGGTGTCCCCGCGTTCGAACTCGTCGTCTTCGTCGCGAACGACCTCCACGAGCGTGCCGTCGACCGGGGCGAGCACGTCGACGCTGACCTTCTCGACCTGGACCTCACACAGGCTCTGGGACGCCTCGACGGTCGCGCCCTCGCGGACGAACCAGTTGACGACGACGCCCTCGTCGCTGTCCGCGTCGTCGGGCCACTCGGCGAGCGTCACCGCGACGCGGTCGTCCTCACCGCTCATTGGATGCGCTCGACCGCGGCCTCGATGTCTCCGACGTTCGGGACGACCTCGTTCTCCAGCGGCCGCGAGTACGGGATCGGCACGTCGGGGACCGCGACCCGTTCGACGGCATCCAGCGCGCCCAGGGCTTCGTCAGCCACGCTGGCGACGATTTCGCCCGTGACGCCGAACGAGCGGTAGTCCTCGTCGACGACCACGAGGTTGCCCGTCTTCTCGACGGACTCGACGATCGTGTCGGTGTCCAGCGGGACGAGCGACCGCAGGTCGAGGACTTCCACACTGGTGCCGTCGTCGGCGAGGTTCTCGGCGGCTTCGAGCGCGCGATGGACGTGCAACCCGAGCGTGACGACCGTCACGTCGTCGCCCTCGCGTTTCACGTCGGCGCTACCGAACGGGATGGTGTAATCAGTCTCGGGGACGGGCGTCTTCGGCCCGTCGGGGGCGGGCATCCAGCCGATCCCCATCAGACGCTTGTGGAACATGTAGACGACGGGGTCGTCGTCGCGGATGGCGTTGTGCATCAGTCCCTTGGCCTCGTAGGCCGTCGAGGGGACGACCACCTTCATCCCGGGCACGTGGGCGAAGGTCCCGTAGAGTGTCTGGGAGTGCTGGGCGGCGTCGTTGTAGGTGCCGCCGACCGCGGTGGTCAGGACCATCGGCACCGAGACGTTGCCGCCGCTCATGTAGGTGTTCTTGGCCAACTGGTTGTAGATCTGGTCCATCGCGACGCCGAAGAAGTCGACGAACATCAGCTCCGCGATGGGACGCATCCCCATCTGTGCGGCCCCGACTGCGGCGCCGATGTAGGCCGTCTCGCTGATGGGGACGTCCATGACGCGGTCGTAGCCGAACTCCTCGCGGAGCCCCTCCGTCGAGTCGAAGATCCCGCCGTAGTCGGCGACGTCCTCGCCCATGTAGAACACCTCGTCGTCGTCTCGCATCTCGGTCGCGATGGCCTCGACCATCGCCCGACTCATCGTCAGTTCGCGCTCGACGCGCTGGGTCTGCTGGGACATCAGTCGTCACCCCCCGCGAGTTCGAACTCCGGTTCGCTGTCGGTCACGCCGCTGCCCGGATTGACGAACACGTCCTCGTGGGCGGCCCCGGGCTCGGGTTCGGGCTGGTCTTTGGCCCACGCGATGGCCTCCTCGACGCGTTTGTGGGCGTCTTCCCGCAGTTCGTCGAGTTCGTCGTCGTCGACGCCGTGGGCGCGCAGGTCGGCCGCCAGTCGCTCGATCGAATCACGCGCCAGGGCAGCGTCCTGGTCGCGCTCGGGTCGGTAACTCTGGGGGTCGCCCATGAAGTGGCCCATCCGCCGGTGGACCTGCACCTCCAGCAGCGTCGGGCCGTTCCGGTCGCGAGCGCGGCCGATAGCCTCACCGGCGGCTTCGTAGATGGCCACGGCGTCGTCGTGGTCGACGCGGACACCGGGCATGTCGAACCCGCCCGCGCGCCGGGAGCCGTTCTCGACGTCGGTCACCCGGTCTTTGGGCATGCTGATCGCCCAGTCGTTGTCCTCGATCACGAACACCACCGGGAGGTCCCGTACGGCCGCGAAGTTCAGCGATTCGAGGAAGCCGCCCTGGTCGATCGCACCCTCGCCGAGGAAGGCGACGGCCACGCTGTCGGTGTTGCGCTTTTTCGCGGCCAGAGCCGCGCCCGCGGCCGGCGGACAGCCCTGTGCGATGATGCCGCTACACGCGAAGTTCACGTCGGGGTCGAACAGGTGCATGTGCCCGCCTTTCCCCTTCCCGAGGCCGGTCTCGCGACCGAAGATCTCGGCGGTCATCCGCTTCAGGTCGACGCCTTTCGCGATGGCGACGTGGTGTGGTCGATGCGGGGCGGTCACCGCGTCGTCGTCCCGGAGGTGCTGACAGACGCCCGCGCCCGACGCCTCGTGTCCGGCCGCGAGGTGCAACTCGCCGGGGATCGGCCCCGCCGAGATGTCGAACGCCGGCTGTTTCCCCTCCAGATACTCCTCCTGCAACCGCTCCTCGTAGTGACGCGCCGTCACCATGTCGACGTACATCTCTCGTAGTGTGTTAACTGATGCCATACTACACGCACCATCGGTTCGAGTCGATCATATTTAGTCATGAGGAATGTCCCGGACGGGCGGTCGTCTCTAGGCCGCGATTACCGGCTGGCCGGCGATAGGTAGCGGTGGAGATCCGGATGGTGCTGTTCGTCGCCGGAACTGATAGGCAGATATTCGTAATCAAACATTTCAGTGAATAGTATTAGACAGGAAATTGTTATCTCGCGTCCGAGACGACCACACATCGAGCCCCACCGGTGAAGAGTACTGGCCGACCGCTGGAGTGTCGTATCGGCTGGCAGTACGCGATTCTCCGTCGGCGTCGGTCCACGGCCGGACAGAAACCGACAGTGAGACTGAGTCGGGTACTGACCAGGGACTGAACCGCCCGCCACGAGGTCCCAGACCGCGATACAGCAGACGGTCGGGGTCCCCTGTTGACCGCTGCTTCCGGTAGTCCCGGAGTGGGCTTCCGGGGGATCCGGCCCCGGACGGACAGTCTCGGTGGCGAGACGCCGTCGAAAATATATAATTACTGGTGTGATTCTGTACCTGGCATCATCGAGTTAGTTCGGGTGGGCGACTCGACTCCGTCGGCAGTGTGGCTCCGCGACGAAATGTAACTGAGAGCAGAACAAACGTAATATAGGAGCCTCTGTGAGAGTGAGGAAGGCATGAGCGACCGGATCGAGAACGTGGTCGTCGTCGGCGGGGGCGATTCGGGGTTACTGGCAGCGATCGCGCTGAAGAAGACGAACCCCGGACTCGACGTCTCGGTGGTCGACGACTTCGATGAGGACGTCCCGCAGGTCGGCAAGAGTACGTTCCTCGCCATCCAGCCCATCCTCCACGAGACGCTGGGGATCGACGAACAGCGATTCGTCTCGGAGGTAAAGCCCGTCTGGAAGGCGTCGGTGTACTTCCGGGACTGGTGTGGCTGCGAGCCGTTCCACTACCCCTTCGATATGAACGCGAACCTCCCGAACCCGGAGGAGGGGAACGCCTACGAGGGGTACTACCTCTTCTACGACCGCCTGCACAACAGCCCCGACCACCGGACCAGGTGCGAGGAACTGGTCGCCCAGGGGAAGTCGCCGTGGTACTTCGCGCCGAGCGAGGGTGGCGTCCAGAAGTACGACAAGGTGGCCTACCACCTCAACACGGAGCGATTCAACGGCTTCCTGCGGGAGATCTGCCGGGAGCGAGGTATCTCGCTTATCGACGACGAGATCGTCACCGTCGAGACGGACGGCGACCGCATCGAGCGACTCCGGAGCGAGCGCGGGGCCTACCAGGCGGACCTGTACGTCGACGCGTCGGGTTTCTCGCGCGTGCTCAGAGGCGAGCAGGACGGCACGTTCCAGGAGTTCGACCTGCCGCTGGACGCGGCGCTGAACGCGCGCTCTGACCTCGACCTCGACGAAGTCGTCCCGGCGACAGTCGTCGACACGGGCGACCACGGCTGGTTCTGGCAGATCGACACCTACGACAACCGCGACCGGGGGTACGTCTACGCCTCCGACTACGTCTCCGAGGCCGAGGCTCGCGAGGAGTTCGTCGACCACTGCGAGGGGATCGACGCCGACGACGTCGTCAGATACGAGTTCTCGTCAGGATACTTCGAGCGCGCGTGGATAGAGAACTGCGTCGCGGTCGGCAACGCCGAGGGGTTCGTCGAGCCGCTACAGTCGACAGGGTTGACCGCCAACGCGAAGTCGTCCGTGACGCTGGCGACGCTGCTCTCGGGCCACGGACAGATCGCCGACGACGCGGTCCGGGAGACGTACAACGACTGGGTGAGGCGGACCTGGGACTCCATCTACGACTTCATCAGCGTCCACTACGCCTACGCCGACGGGGAGACCGAGTTCTGGGAGGACGCCCGGTCGATCGAGTTGAGTCCGCGCACCGAGATGCTCCTCGACGAGTTCGACCGGATCGGTTTCGACACGCACGTCGACCCGGGCTGGACCCACGAGTTCGACGACCTGCTGTTTTTCCTCCCGCGGGACTTCTTCGCGCTGATCCGTGACATGGGCGCGACCTCCGAGTTCTACGAGACGAACGACTTCCCGGTCAGCGAGGCGGCCGAACGCAGCGTCGAGAACTACTACGGGACGATCCGCGACGAGGTCGACGACCACTACGACCACCGCGAGTTCTACCGCGGCGTCCTCGAACAGTACTGAGTTGGTGTGGAAGGTACCCGAGCGGGCTGGTTTCATCCGGAACAGGAGCGAAACAACCGTTCAATGACTTTAACACTAGTTTCGTGTAACGCCAATCTGGAAGAAACTCGATCTGGAGACTGCACCGCAGTCAATGTCGTGCGATGAAAGCCCTCGGCCCGCTCGCGGTCGCTCAGCGACATATCCACGCT
>Ga0207772_100110_pt1 | contig 89683 bp, 88 predicted proteins | sample A23M3SouthBayCA_2_FD_187750 | JGI IMG/M metagenome (GOLD analysis project Ga0207772, IMG submission 187750) | Aerobic enrichment media microbial communities from Eden Landing Ponds, California, USA - A23 M3 (2) (SPAdes) | ecosystem: Environmental > Aquatic > Marine > Unclassified | place...
GACCCTCCCGGCGTCGTCGACCCTCCCGGCGTCGTCGACCCTCCCGGCGTCGTCGACCCTCCCGGCGTCGTCGACCCTCCCGGCGTCGTCGACCCTCCCAGCGTCGTCGACCCTCCCAGCGTCGTCGACCCTCCTGGCGTCGTCGACTGTCCCGTCTCCTGTGAGCGCGGCGGCTCCCGTTGCGACGGCGTCGAGGTGTGCTTCGGTAGTCGCGTCACAGGTGACGAGTACCGGCTCTCCGGCCTCCGTCGCGGACGCGAGCGCCTCCCGGACGGCGTCGGGACCCCGTTCGACGGTGTCGAGGCCGAGGTGGTCGACCAGGTAGCGCGACCGCGCGAAAGCGGTCCGGAGGTCGGATTCGGGGACGCCGTAGCCCGCTTCGGCGAGGGGCGTCCCGTCGACGCGATGGACACCGCCCTCGGTCGTCCGACCGGTCGCCGGGAACGCCGGCGCGACCACCGCGAGGTCGGCGTCGGTGGCCGCGACGGCCGCGTCGACTTCGGGGACGACGTTGCCCCGGAGCGTGGAGTCGACCTTCTTGTAGACGCGGTCGGCGGGGTAGGCGCCGATCGCGCGCGTGACGGCCTCCGCCGCGACGCTCGGACTCGCTGCCCTGCTGTCGGTGTCGACCGCGAGGACGTCCCTGTTCGTCGCGGTCGAGTCGGTACCGTGCTCCCCCCGCAGCCGGACCCTGACCCAGCGACCCCGGGCGGCGAACCCGTGGCCCGTGTCCACCGCGCCCGTCAGGTCGTCAGCGACGAGGAGTGCGTTCTGCACGAGCGAAGGTAATCGAGCGGGTGACTAAAGCGCTCGCGTTTTCCGGGGACGCGAATCGGATGGTTTGCACGACAGTCGGGTGTTCCGTGCCGGTGAACGGACACCTCGATCGATTTCGTGTCGGCTGTAACGTACAGGGTGCGAAGATGTCAACTGTTTCGGGATGGACCACGGTGGAAGAAAGTGCCTCCGGCGACAGCACCGCAGCCGGGGCAGAATAGCTACATGAAGTCGGCGATGCCGCTCTGTTTGTTCGTGTCGTCCTCGAAGATGCGCTCGATGCGCCGGTTGAGTATCTCCAGGCGCTGGACCGTGTACTCCCGACAGCCGAACTCTTCGGCGACCTCGAGGCCGGTGTCGATGTACTTCGAGACCGACCCCTCGTGGACGGTGAGGTTGACCCGCCCGCCACACTCCCGACACTCCCCGGTGAGGGGCATCCGGCGGTACTTCTCGCCACAGTCCAGACATCGGACGTCCTGTCGGGAGAAGGCCCGCAGGTTGCCGATGATATCGGGCAGGAAGTGGTACTCGATGATCCGCTCGGCGACGTCGGTCTCGTCGACCGCCCGGATCTTCCGCGACAGCGCGAGCTGGGCGTCCATCTTCTCCGTCATCGACCCCAGCGTCTTGTACGCCGACAGGTCCGGCCCCAGCGCGATGTTCGAGGTGTCGTGTGTGTGCGCGAAGTCGGTGTACTCTCTGTCTGTCCCCAGCGTCTCCTCTGCGATCTTCATCACGTCCTCGACCTCGCCCGGGTCGACCATCTCCCGGGTCGCCTCGTAGAACTCGCGGGGGTACTCGCGCATGATGTCCATGTTGTGGGCCTCGTCGTCGATCTCCGATGGATCTATGCGAGATGACATGACAAGAGGCGCATCCATGGAGTTGTGCGCGTACAGCCAGTTCGCGGTGAACACCGGGTCGCCACCGACCTGAAGGTCGTAGAGGTATCCCTCGTAGTCGACGCGTTCGGTGTTCGTAACTCGGAGATAGGAGAGGTCGCCGTCGACGAGAGGACGGATCTCGTCGAGTTTCTCCTCGGCTTCGGCTGGCAGGTCACGACTGTCGAGTTCGTCGACCATCTCACCCAGTTTCTCCAGTGAGACGTTGTCGCGCTGGCAGAGGTAATTCGGGATCGTCTGTTTCACGCCCTCGATGTCCATCCCCCGGACAGCCATCAGCGCGTCGGGGACCGAGACGACGAGACTCTTCGGGTGGTACGGATCGTCACCGTCGAGAATCCGGTGAAGCGGGTTGTCGTTCGCGCCACCGGAGACGGTCACCGTGTAGATGTCCTGTCGGTTTCCGTCTCTGTCTGTCTGCTCCGAGACGTTCGCGACGAGTCCGAGTCGGTGCAGCAGAAACACGATCCCGTCTTTGACGTCGTCGCTGGTCGTGTGGAAGGCGACTGTCGTCACGTTGTCGTCGCTGGTCTCGCTCCCGTCACCGGCGACGAACCCGCGCAGGAACGCCAGCACCTGTTCGCGAGGTGCCCGCAGAATGCAGTCGGGGACGACCTTCTCGCTCGAATCGTAGGAGTCGGCGTCCTCGAACCCGAGCGAGTAGAGCACTTCACGAAAGACCGCCGGGAATTGGAGTTCGTACGACCGGTTCGACCACCGCCGTCCAGGTTCGACCCCGAACTTCTGGGTGGCGATGTCGGCCGCGCGGTCGATGAGGTCCTCGTCGGCGTTGTGGATACAGGGGTTGAAACTCGACGTCGTCCCTTCCGCGACGAACAGACCGAGGAACCACGCGAAGTCCTCGTCGACGTCGATCGTCCGTTCGATCCCCTGTTCCGACCCGTAGAGCCCGACCTCGATGTCGTCCGGAACGACGAACCCGCCGTGGTCGAGTATCTCTTCGAACTGCTCAAGCGCGACTTTCGATTTCCGCAACCGGTAGGAGAGGCCGGACCCGAACGCGGCGTGTGCCTCGCTCCCGTGGGCGGTCGACTCCCAGACCGTCCGCAACAGGTCCTCGACGCGGTCGTCGATCACGACGTACGGGTCGTCGACACACTCGGCGACGTCGATCGTCGTCTCGCTCGACTCGACAGCGAGGTCACGCGGTGCGACGACGAGGTCTCCGGCTCCGAGATCCGAACCCGCGACCTCCTCGACGCCGTCGTTGTACCGGAACAGGCTGTGGTTCTCCGTGATGTCCAGCGAGCGGCCGAACTGCGTTTCCACTCGGACCAGCTGTTCGTCGTCGCTCGCTCGATACCGGATCGCCTTCTCGACCGGTTCCAGCGATGCCTCGTGGTCGTCGTCGAAGGCGAAGGTCTGCCAGCCCTCGGCGTAACAGGTCCGCTTGCGGAACTTCCCGTCGGTCTCGACCGGTGATTCGAGTTCGTTCCAGAACTCGTCGAAGGTCAGGAAGCGGACGTCCCCTTCCGGGTCGACGGCGACGAGACGTGAGTCCTCCGCGACACTCCCACCGCGCTGGTCGGGCAGATACTGTCGGGAGAAGTTCAACAGGCCGTCCATGAGGAGCATCACGCAGTCCTCGTCCCCATCGCATTGATCTGCAACGAGATCGTTTGCGACGAGACGGTGCGTATCGCTGACCGTGACCGAATACGTGTACTCGACATCTGACGTCACGTACTCGACTCGGTCTACTATGTCAAGTTTCGGAGCGCCACCGTCGGCCGCAGTCGTCGAAGCCGCCGAACCGGCTGTGTCTGCCTCCTCTTCGAACGCGGGAATCGCATCACCCTCAGTCAGTTCATGTGCTTCGATAGTCTCGACGCCGCCGACCCACCGCGGGATCGAGTGATCCGGCGTGACGGTCATCGACCGGCCGCCCTCGGTTTCGAATCGAACGAGATGGTCGGTCGAGGGGTGTTTCGACACTGCCTCGACAGGCCTCCGAACTTCTCGACCGTCGTCGGTCATCGACGGTACGGTGACCTCGCCGTCGAGTTCCGTGACGAGCGCCCCGAAGTCGTCCTCGCGCGGGTCTTCGAGGCGCTCCTCGACGAACGCTTCTATCCGCTCGTGGCGCTGCTCGCCGTTCTCGTCCTCGTACCGGATCTTCGTCTCTGGGTGGAAGCAGTTGCGCCGCTTCGCGGCGTGGAAGTAGGGATGAGCGTAGCCGACGGCGGCCGACGTGAATCCGACGACCCGCCCCACGGTCGCGGCACTCGTGTGGGGTGCCATCCCGAACACCAGCTCCCCCACCAGGTCGTCGCGCTCGTCGAAGTCGTAGAAGCGCTCGACCCCGTAGTACTGCTCCAGGAGGTCGTCGACGAACGCTGCCGTCTGCAACATGTGCTCGGCAGCGCCGTCCGAGAGGACGATGTCCTGAACTTTCAACTCGACCAGCTGGTCGTCGTGGCGCAACGGGTCGCCGTGGATGTCCTCCTCGTAGCCCAGCGCCCGCAGGGCGTCGGCGGTGACGTCCAGTTCGGCGGGTCGCACCGACGTCACGGGCAGGTCGGTCATGTCGTAGCGGACGGTGCCGTCCTTGAACGCCGAGACGTCGTGTTTCGCCCGGAGGATGCCTTTCTCCATGGGCTCGGGCGTCTTGCGCTGGGAGGAGAGTCCCTTGACGCCCTTGAGCGCGTCGTAGGCCGTCGGCCGCTCACCGACGTTTGCGAGCGCCTGCGTGAACTCCGCGCCGACGTCGATGGTCTCGTACTGGGTGGGCCGGGCGAGCGTCTCGCAGCGCGAACACTCGGCGCGGCCGGACTCGTCGACCTCGACCTCGGACTCGCAGTCGGGACAGACGTACACCGCGTCGGTGACGCCGCCACAGTCGGGACAGCACGGCTTGAACGTCCGCGTCCCGCAGTCCCGACACTCGCCGCGGCTGACCTCGACCTCGACTTTCCCCTGCGAGCCGTCGACGCTGTCGCCTTCCTGTGCGGCGTCACCGACCTTCCGCTGAGAGCCGCCGGCCTCGCCGATGGGAAAGAGGGTGTGGACCGCCGGCGAGAGGTCCCGCCGCTCGGACTTTTCGGGTCGACCCATCCGGTTGCCGATGCGGGTGGGGGCGCGCTCCCGGACCGCGAAGGGCGCGATCTCGTTTATCGCCTCGATGGCGTTCTCGCCGTCGGCGTACGAGCGAGCGCGCGTCGAGATGTCCTCGGGTTCCCACTCGCGCGCCAGTGCGTCGGAAAAACCGAGCGTCCGGACCAGCGGGCGCCAGTCCGGGATTACGAGGGTCTCCTCACGCTGGGTGTGTTCGACCAGCAGGTGTTCGAGCGTCTCGCGCACAGTGTCGGAACGCGGGAGGACGAGGTCGCCGGCGGCACCGAGATCGTCGTGGTCCTCGCCAGTATCACCGGTATCGCCAGCAGCAGCGTCGTCGTCCGGGTCGCGGTTCGGGTCCTGTGCCACGGCGCCGTCGGTCTGTGCGACGCGCCCCTCGTCGACGGCGTCGGCCAGCGCACACACGTCGTCGACACTCACGTCGTGCCAGCAGTAGGTGTACTTCGGGTGGAGCGGCGCGTCGTAGTCGGTCGCCCACGTCAGCGCCTCGTCGGCGTCGGGGCTTGCGAGGTCGACGCTCAGGGAGTCGCGCATCGCCTGGACGTCCGCGCCGGCAGCGTCGAACTCCTGGCGCCACCACTCTACAGTGTAGGAAGCGGGTGCCAGGGGGTGGTTGTTCTCGACGAACTCGCCGTAGTTGACGAGGTACTCGCCGAGATCGAGCACCTTCTCGACGCCGTTGCGCAGTTCGAGCGCCTCGGCGGGGTCGTCGATCCGCCGGACGTCGCCGTTGGCCAGTCGGACAGTGGGTCCCTCGATGGTGTCGACGGGGACGACGCCCGCCGCCTTGCCCGGGCGTTCGGTCTTGATCTGGGTGCCGGTCGCGAGGAAGTCGTCGACGAGGTGCATCGTCGCCGGGTGGACGCCAGCGGTCGCGAACCCGTGGTTGCGCGCCCGGCCGTAGCGCAGGCGAAACCCGCCGGCCTCGCTCGGGTGTGAGAAGACCGGCCGCCCGGCGATGAGGTCGCGCAGGAACTTCTGGCTGGGGTCCGGGCGCGGCGGTCCCGCGGGCTCTTCCGCGGCGCCACCCTCCTCGTCCACGTCCGCCGCGTCGCCTCCGTCTGCGCCGTCCGCGTCAGCCTCGTCACCCTCCTCGTCGGCGTGGTCGTCCTTGCCGATGGTGCCGTCGATGAGGTCCTGGAGCCAGGGCCAGTCGACCTCCTCGAGGTTGCGGGTGTACCGCTGGATCTTCGGCGCCTTGAGGGCGATCCCCTCCGCGAGGACGAGACACATCCCGCCGCGTGGCGAGTTCGAGTCGACGCGTTCGAGGTCGCGGTAGCCCGAGACCTCCTCCTCGCCGGTGGCCTCGCCGTCGAGCATGATCGGCATGTGCTCGGCGATGAACTTCGTCTCCTTGTCCTTCGGTGAGTACTGGAGGCCGGTCTCCTGGTCGTACAGTCCCACTTCCTCGGCGTAGCGTTCGATCTCCTCGTCGCGGGCCTTGTACTGGTCGATGCCCAGCAGCGCGCGGGCGTAGTCGGCGACGAGCACCGAGAGCGCCTGTGCGGTCCCGCCCGCAGACCGGATCGGCCCGGCGTAGTAGACGTTGACGAACTCCGTGCCGTCGTCGTTTTCGAGCACCTCGACGCGGTCGATCCCCTCGATGGGGGCGGCGACGACGCCCTCGGTGAGCAACGCGACGGCGGTCCGCACCGCGCCCTCGACTTTCCCGGCTTTCGTCTCGTAGTCCCCCACGGAGCCCTCGACGAAGTCCGAGACGAGTTCCAGGGCGGCCTCCTCGCGACTCATCTCGCCCTCGAGGTCGCGGACGCGCTCGGCGACGCCGTCGATGCCGAGGATGTTCTCGACGCGGTCGGCCATGTCGCGTGCGACCGGGATCTCCACACCGTCGGTCGGGTCGCCACCCCGTTCGCGTGCGCGCTCGGCCACGTCGAACGCCTCGTCGAGCTGGCGCTCCAGGCGCTCGAAGTAGCGCTCGTCGGCCTCCCTCATCGCGTCGCCTCCCCGGGCACTGCCAGCGTCGTTCGCGTCGCCGCCGGCGCCGTCCACGGCGTACGGGCCCGACCTCGCACGCTGGCCGCCATCACAGCGGCCAGAGGTCGAGTTCGGTCGTCTCGTCGTGGGCGCGTTCGAGGTCGGCGTCGAACGTGCGGACGTACAGTTCGCCGGCGAAGACGGTCGCGCTGTTCAGGTGGCCCGCGACCGTCGAGCCGTCGGCCCGCGAGAGGACGGCGTGGGTGTGGGCGAAGGGCTCGCCGTTCAGGTCGGAGACGTTCCCCATACAGGCGGCCATCTCCAGCGGTTCGTCGAACTCGACGGGGTAGTACTCCTTGTCGGACTGGTCGTAGAAGAGGATCTCGGCGTCCTGGACGGCGCCCAGCCCGAAGAAGAAGGCCGACGTGACGCCCTCGTCGGCGGCGAACTCTTCGATCTGTGCGCGCCAGTCGCCCCCGTGGTCCAGGCGGGCGACGAACTCGCGTCCACCCTCGACTTCCAGATAATTCATGCACGAAGGAGGGAGCGGCCCGACAAAAATACTTCCGCTGTCCGGGGGAGACCGGATGGGGTGTGTGGGACCAGCGTCGCCACCCAAATTCGGGGGGTGCAACCACGCCCGCAGGCCGACGGTGGCCCCACTCCACGCCGAACGCGAGCGAAGCGAGCGTTAATCAACGTCGCCCCACAATCGTCGCGAGTGGACGACGACGACGACGCCTATCGGACGGTGGCCGGTCCCGGGGAGGCCCGCTTCGAGGTGCGAGGCTCGGAATTCATCGGCCACCTTCGCCCGGCTCGCACCGTCGACGAGGCGGAGTCGTTCGTCGCGGCCATCGACGGGGAGTACGCCGACGCGACGCACAACGTCCCGGCCTATCGGGTCCGTGCCGACCCGCTCCGCGAGTGGTCGAGCGACGACGGCGAGCCCACGAACTCGGCGGGGAAGCCCGCACTGAACGTCCTCCAGCAAGAAGCCGTCGAGAACGTCGTCGCGGTCGTCACGCGCTACTACGGCGGGACGAACCTCGGCGTCGGCGGCCTCGCCCGGGCCTACTCCCGGGCGGTCAAGGAAGCGCTCGACGACGCCGGTACCGAGACCGAGCGCCCCCACGAGCGGTTTTCGATCACCGTCGAATACGACGACTCTGGCACCGTCCGCGGCATCCTCGAAAGTGAGACTGTCGAGTTCGAGGCCGACTACGCTGCGTCCGTCGAATTCGACGTTCGGGTGCCCGTCGCGACCGCCGCTGACCTCCGGGACCGGGTCCGGAGCGCCACCAGCGGCCGCGCCGACATCGACACCTGACTGGTCGCTCGACCGACAGAGAATCGCCAGCAGTGGCCGTTCTCACCGATGGATCTCCACTCGAAACGAAGGGGTTTCGACGCGCGTCGTATCGTGGCGAGACCAGGGTGTGCGACGCGCTGTTGTCAGCCCGCGGGCTGGTCGGTCGAGACGTCGTCGGAGACTTCGACCTCGGCCTCGGTGTCGTCGTCGGTGGGGTCGTAGGCGTCGGTGCGGGTGATGCGGGCTTTCATGATCCGCGTGTTCTCGACCTGTTCGACGCGGATGTCGATGCCGTCGTACTCGACGACTTCGCCGGCCTCGACGAGGCGGCCGACCCGGTTGAAGACGAACCCGGCGATGGTCTCGAACTCCTCGCCCTCGGGGAGGTCGATGTCGAGCGCCTCGTTGACCTCCTCGATGTTGAGTTCGCCCTTGACGACGACGGTGTTGTCGTCGACGAACTCGATGGGCTCCTCCTCGCCGCCCTCGAGGATCTCGCCGACGATCTCCTCGGTGAGGTCCTCCATCGTGACGAGGCCCTCGGTGGTCCCGAACTCGTCGATGACGATGACCATGTGCAGTCGTTCCTTGCGCATCTCGGTCAGGAGGTCGTCGACGTTCTTCGACTCGGGGACGTGCAGCGTCGGCTCGATGAGGTCTTCGAGTTCGAGGTCGTCGGCCGGCGCCGCGCCGTAGTTCAGGTCCCGCACCAGGTCGCGCAGGTGGACGATCCCGATGACGTTGTCGAGGCTCCCCTCGTAGACGGGCAGGCGAGCGTGACTGCCCTGGACGCACTGCTCGATGGCTTCCTCGATGGTCGCCTCCGTCGAGATGGCGCTCATGTCCAGCCGGGGCGTCATCACCTCCTTGGCGATAGTATCGTTGAACCGGAGGGTCCGCTGGAGCATCTCGCGTTCTTCCTCGTCGAGGACGCCCTCGCGTTCGCCCGTCTCGATCATGTCCTGTATCTCCTCGCGGGTGACGTAGGAGGTCTCGATGGCCGAGCGTCCGCCGGTGACCTTGTTGACGATCCGGGTGAGGTAGTCGAAGAGGACGATGAGTGGCAGGAGGACGTACTCCGAGAGTTTGAGCGGGCGGGAGATCCGCAGCGACCAGGACTCGCTGTTCTCGACGGCGTAGGACTTGGGCGCGCTCTCCCCGAAGAGCAAGACGAGGGCGGTGATCCCGAAAGTCGCGACGGCGACCGCCTCCCCCTGACCCATGTAGAGCGCGAGCACCCCCGTCGCGATCGAGGACATGGCGATGTTGACGAGGTTGTTCCCGACGAGGATCGTCACGAGTAGTCGGTGAGGGTCGGATTTCAACTCTTTGAGCGTCTGGGACCCGCGTCGCCCCTCGTCGACGAGTGACTCCAGTCTGTGTGGCGGGAGCGAGAACATGGCGATCTCCGAGGAGGAGAAAAACGCCGAGAGCGCGATCAGGACGACGATCACGACCGCCCCCGTCGCACCGACGACGTTCTTGGGGATCTCCGTGCCGGCGAACTGGATCCCATCCGACTGGAGGACGGGTGCGACTATCGACGCGACGAGCGATACGTCCATTGACGCCGAACGTTGCGCGCCGGCGGGATTAAGGCTTGCCATACCAGCGAATGTCAAACTCCCCCCGCAGTCACCCTGATCCGCCCCAGAATCGCGTTCGTCGGTGTGTGGATCACCGTCACACGGCCGGTGTCGCCGGGTCGCACGTCGAGGTCGCCCTGTGCGATCCGGACCGACGTCTGCTCGCCGCTGGCCCACTCCCCGTCCGTGTGAGCGGCGTCGAGCGCACCGTCGACACCCGCGTAGCCGTTGTCGAAGACCTCGCTTCCCCGGACGTTCTCGCCGGTGAGCCGTCGCGTCGGGAACCCCGAGAGCCGAGCGCGAGCGCCGGTCCGGTCGAGTTCGACGACGAGCGCCACCGTCTCGACCGGGAGGGGTTCGCCGGCCTCGTGGACCAGGCGGAGTCGCTGCCCGTCCGGCCAGCCGTCGGTCGCGTCGAGACTCGCCTCGAAGGCGACACGGGGCGGGGGCTCGCCCAGCGCGGACCCGAACGCCAGGAACGCCCCGCCCGCGGCCGCCAGCGTCACCGTCAGTCCGACCAGCAGGACGACCCCGACGACCGTACTCCCCGCACGCGCGTCTCCCGTACCCGCTTCCCTCGCACGTCCGTCGCCGCCGACCATGCTCCGGGCTGGTTCCGTGATCGCACTTGAACGTTCGCGACGGGGGCACACCGCGTCAGGTCGGTCGGCCACACCGCACGCCCACAGGCGAAGGGCTTACACGGGATTCGTCCGTACACGTGACCGCTATGAGCGACCCAGACATCACCCTGTACCGGTTACAGGCGTGTCCGTTCTGCGAGCGGGTGGTGCGAGTCCTCGACGAGTACGACCTGGACTACCGGTCGCGGTTTATCGAACCGATGCACGGCGACCGCGACGTCGTCAAGCGACTGACGGGCAAGCGCACCGTCCCGGCCATCGTCGACGAATCGACGGGCATCACGATGTCCGAGAGCGCCAACATCGTCACCTATCTCGACCGGACCTACGGCCCCGAGAGCGAGGGCCCCTCCGAGGAGGCCAGCTGATGGACCTGCCCTTCGAGGTGGTCGACCTCCCGCCCGCCGACCCCCCGGACGTCGGCGAACAGGCACCCGACTTCGAACGCCCGCTCGTCGGCCGGGAGTACTGGGAGGACACCTCCCTCTCGGAGTTGACCGAGGAGGGGCCGGTCGTACTCGTCTTCCACTCGATGGACGGTGCGTTCCCGGCGACGTACGTCTGGAACGAGGTCCGCGACCGGAGGTGGCTCGACAGCGACGACTACGAACTCGTCGGGCTCTCCATCTCGACGCCCTACGAACACAAGGACCTGCTCGAATCCCGCGGCGTCGACGCCCGGCTGTTTTCCGACCCCGCCAACGGCGTCGCCGAAAAGTACGGCATCGTCAACGACCTCGACGGCATGCACGGGGTCAGCGAGCCCCGGCCGGCGGTGTTCGCCCTCGACGAGGAGCGCGTCGTCCAGTACGCCTGGGTCGCCGGCGAGTGGCCCGAGTTCCCCGACTACGACGAGGTTGGCGAGGCGCTCGACGACCTATAATCCCGACGCCGGCAGACCGACCCGTTTTCGTGCGGAATAGGCCCCAGACAGCAGTGCTCAGGCGTCGAGCACTTCGATCAGGTTCCCCTCGGGGTCGCGGACGAAGAGGATGGTCGTCCCCGTCGAGGAGGTCTGTGGTTCGCTGACGGTCTCGACGTCCTCGGGCAGGTTCTCGTAGAAATCCTCGACGTCGTCGACGCCGAAGGCGAGGTGTTTCGCGCCACGGTCATTGACGCTCTCGGCGGCGGCCTCGTCGCCTTCGGGGTCGTACTCGACGAGTTCGACGACGACGCCGTCACCGTCGAGGTGGGCGAACTGTCCCGTCGCGTTGGGGACGCCGACGCCGGTCGAGAAGGCCTCGCCGGAGGCGGTAAAGCGGTTCGCGACCTCGATGTCGAAGACTTCGGTGTAGAAGTCGACGGCGCGGTCGAGGTCGCTGACGGTGGTGCCGACGTGGTGGACGGTTCCGGACACGTGCGACCCGCGGGCCGGCGGCGGCTAAACCGTATCGGTCGCTTACGGCGTCGGTAAGGAGAGACGACTGACAGTAACGGACTGGTAACAACGTCGCCGTGCCCCGTATCGGACGGCTATGCCCGAGCATCGCGCCCCGGGGGAGACGGAGTCGCCTGTCGCCGTCGGACAGGAACTGAACCCCCAGGTCGCACCCGACGACGTTCTCCCGTCGATCGTCCGGTCGCGGTCAGACGAGGTCCAGCGCTACATCGCCTACTCGTCCGCTGCCGACGGCGACGAGGTCGAGAACTACTGGCTCTCCATCGACCTCGACGCCGTCGTCTCGCGCGAACTCTGGCGGTAAGTCGCCTCGCCGAGCGACTGTATCGATTCAGATCTCGACGAAGTCGACTCCCCGTACTGACGCCTCTGGTGCGCTTCCCACGGCGGTGCCCGAACGCTTAACGCGCCGGGAGCGACAGGAAGAGTATGACGGACGGTCGACTCGCGCTGGTGTTCGACGACGGGTACGCCGAGGACTACGACGATATCTATCCGGTACTCCGGGAGCGATCGGTGCCGGCTTCGCTGGCCGTCGTCCCGTCGTGGCTGGGCGACGAGGGGCATCTCACGGCCGAGCAACTCGACGAACTGGTCGACGCCGGCTGGGAAGTCGTCGCTCACGGTCGACGCCACCGCTATCTGCAGGCCCACCATCTCGCCGCCGACGCCGTCGCGGGTGACCGGCGTCTCCGCCTCGACAGCGGCCACGTCTTCCCCGGCGAGAGCCACGGCCTCTACTCCGGCGACGAGTTCGAGGTCACCGACGGGGAGCGGACCGAGACGCACACCCTCGTCGAGAAAGACGACGAGGAACCGGTCGTGACGCTCGACGACTCGCTCTCGGCGGACTTCGCGGCCGACGAGGCGGTGTTCCGGCCAACTGCCGACCAGATCCGCGACGAGGTGGCCGGCGTCGCCGGGGAGTTCGCGGCGCTGGGCTACGACCCGACGACGTTCGCGCTGCCCTACGACGCCGGTGACGCGCGGGTCTGGCGGGCCGTCGCCGACGAGTACGCCGCGCTCGTCGACGCGACGGTGCGCTCGTTGCCCAATCCGCCGGGGACGCCGCCCCTGTCGCTCTCGCGGTACTACCTGGAGACCAGCCACATGTGCACGGTCGAGGTCGAGACCTATCTCGACGAAATCGCGGTGGGCGGTGGACTCGGTATCCTCGCCGGCCACACCGCCTGGGAGACGGTCCCGCCGGAGCGTGTCGCGGCCGTCGTCGACGCCGCCCACGAGCGCGATATTACGGTGACGACTGTCCGGGACGCGACGCGAGCGCGGTGACGACTGTCCGGGACGCGACGCGAGCGCGGTGACGACTGTCCGGGACGTCACATCGGTCCGAAACGTGGCCGGCACAACCCCCAACAATGCGAGTGAAGCGAGCGTTGTATGCACACCTCCCTGTGACCGTTTCGACGACACACTTGCCGCCCGGGAACTCCGGTCGATCAGCGGCGACACTTCCGAGTCCCCGGCGGACGGCTCCCGACCGAGCCGCAACCGGCCGAAACACCTGACTCGGCGCCGGAAACGCGGCGATTAATTCGGTTTAATCGGGGTTGATCCGGGTTCGGAGTCTGTGGTTTATATGGGAATAGACCGGCAAGGGGGAGTAAGATGGGCGACACCGTCGCAGTCGTCGCGGTGGTCGTGGTCGTAGCGGGGCTCGCCGGCGCGGCGCCGGTCGTGGCGAGCGTCGGGTCGGGTCCCGCTGCGCAGACGACCCCCGCGAACGACACCGCCGGGAACGAGACCGGGATGGCGCCGGGCGAACGGATGGCCGGCGTCGTGGGTGCCGAACGGGCCGCAGTCGAGAGCGACGTGACGGTCCGTGCCTTCGGACAGCGGGTCGCAGCCGCGAACTCGTCGGCGGCGAAAGCCCGCGTCCTGGGAACACAGACCGACGACCTGCAGGCACGACTCGAGGAACTCGACGCCGAACAGGCGGAACTCGGGCGAGCTCACGAGAACGGGACGCTCTCGACCGGCCAGTACCGGGCCCGGCTCGCGAAACTCTACGCCGAGCAACGCGCACTCCAGCGGCTGGCCAACCGGACCGAGCGCGTCGCTCGTGACATCCCCGAACAGGCGCTCCGGGAGCAGGGCGTCAACGTGAGCGCGATCCGGACGCTCCAGTCGAACGCGCGGAACCTCACCGGGCCCGAGGTCGCCGAGGTTGCACGCAGTATCGCGGGCAGGAACGTCGGTCGACCGGCCGGCGCGGGCCCGCCGGACTTCGCCAACGAGACACGGGGACCGCCGGGAAACGAGACACGGGGACCACCTGGCAAAGACGGCCCGCCCGGTCAGTCGGGTGAAGACGGCCCGCCCGGCCAGGCTGGCGAGAACGAATCCACCGGGCAGCCGGGTGTAGATGGAGCACCCGGCCAGTCGGGTGAGGACGGCTCGCCCGGCCAGTCCGGTGAGCAGCGCGGCTCTGGGGACGGCGGCCCGCCCGGTAACGAGACTGGAACGTCGAATCGGCCGGATGGAGCGCCCGCAAGCAATGAGACAGGGTCCGACACTAGCGACGACGGGTCCCAGCAGCCGACCGATTCCGGCCCCGGGAACGAGAACGGGAGCGACAATCGGGGCGGAAACAGCGACGAAAACGAGTCCGAGGGTGAGAACGGAAACGGCGACGACCGCGGGGGCGAGAACCGGAGCGGGAACGGAAACGACGAGAGTGCGAACGGGAGCAGCGGAGACGGGAGCAACGGCGGAAACGGTAGTGGCGACGGGTCCGACGAGTCGCCCGGGGACGGACAACGGGACCTGATCGAGACGACCTGATCCAGCGACGCGCGGGCGCTTCGGAACCTTTTAGTACGGAACTGCGGTTATCATCGAGTACATGACGCGGACCCACGTCGACGACTCGCCGGCGGCGGTGAGTCCGGGGTCCGTCATCCGATTTTCCCCGCGACGACGACGACCGGGCCGCTAGGCCCGCACTACTCACACCACATCGTCACGTCGTTCCGTTTCCAATCGCCGCCACCGTCGGGTTCCGGGCGGACACCTCACCCGACACACACGACATCGAACCCCACCACACATGACATCTGACCCAGCATCACCGGACACGACAGCCGACCCGTCGGGAACCGTCGCGCTCGCCTTCTCGGGCGGGCTCGATACGACCGTCTGCGTCCCGCTCCTCAAGGAGGAGTACGGCTACGACGACGTCATCGGCGTCACGGTCGACGTCGGCCAGCCCCGCAAGGAGTTCGACGAGGCCGAAGAGACCGCCGAAGCGCTCGGCATGGACCACTTCGTCGTCGACGCGAAAGACGAGTTCGCCGATCTGTGCCTGCAGTCGGTCAAGGCCAACGGCACCTACCAGGGCTACCCGCTCGGGACCGCGCTCGCCCGCCCCGTCATCGCCGAGGCGATCCTCGACGTCGCGAAAGCAGAGGGCTGTACGGCGCTCGCCCACGGCTGTACGGGCAAGGGCAACGACCAGCTCCGCTTCGAGGCGGTCTGGCGTGCCTCCGACCTGGACGTGCTCGCGCCCGTCCGGGAACTCGGCCTCACACGCGAGTGGGAGAGCGAGTACGCCGCGGAGAAGGGCCTGCCCGTCGAGGGCGGCGACGGCGGCCGCTGGAGCATCGACACCAACCTCTGGAGCCGGTCGGTCGAGGGGTCGGAACTCGAAGACCCGGCCCACGTCCCCGGCGAGGAGATCTACGACTGGACCCAGGCACCCGGCAACGCCGAGACCGAAACCCTCGAACTCACCTTCGAACAGGGTGAGGTCGTCGCACTCGACGGCGAGGAACTCGACGCCGTGGCGCTCATCGCGGAACTGAACGAGCGCGCCGGGAAACACGGCATCGGCCGCACGGACACGATGGAAGACCGGATGCTCGGGCTCAAAGTCCGCGAGAACTACGAGCACCCCGCGGCGACGGTCCTGCTGAACGCCCACGAGGCCCTGGAAGGGCTCGTCCTCACCCAGGAAGAACGGGCGTTCAAACAGCAGATCGACCAGCGCTGGGCCCAGAAGGGTTACGAGGGGCTCATCGACGCGCCGCTGACGAAGGCCCTGGAGTCGTTCATCGAGCAGACCCAGACGAAGGTCACCGGTACTGTCACCGTGAAACTCGATGGCGGGCAGGCCCGTCCGGTGGGTCGCGAGAGCGACTACGCCGTCTACAGCGAATCGGCGGCGTCGTTCAACGAGGAGGACGTCACCGACGACATCGAACAGAACGACGCGACCGGCGTGGCGAAGTACCACGGCTTCCAGTCGCGGCTGGCCAACCGCGTCGCCCAGAACGTCGCCGCGAAACAGGCCGAGACGGCCGCTACCGACGGCGGCGAAGCGACCGACGGGAACGCGAACCCCGACAGCGAGTGAGACCATGACCGACAGCGAGGACACAGCCGAGTCCGGGGGCGCGACCGGTGGCGCAGGCGGTGAGAGCGCCGGGGACGAGACCGGCGGGACCGCCATCCGCCGCGACCGTTTCTCGGGCGGGCCCGCCCGCGGGTTCATGTCCTCGCTGGCCGCGGACCGGCGCATCTTCGAGGCCGACCTGGTCGTCGACCGCGCGCACACGGTGATGCTCGCAGAACAGGGCATAATCGACGAGGACGACGCCGCGGCGATCCTCGGAGCGCTCGACGACGTCGAGGCGACAGGCCACGCAGAGCTCCCGGACGCCGAGGACGTCCACGAGGCCATCGAGACGGCAGTCATCGAGCGTGTGGGGCCGGAAGGCGGACGGATGCACACGGCCCGCTCGCGAAACGACGAGGTCGCCAGTTGCATCCGCTACCGGCTGCGCGCGGACCTGCTCGACGCGCTCGAAACGGTGGTAGGCGCCCGCGAGGAACTGCTGGAGGTCGCCGACGAACACGGCGAGACGCTCCTGCCCGGGTTCACCCACCTGCAGTACGCCCAGCCGGTGACGGTCGCCCACTGGGTGGCCTCCTACGAGAGCGCGCTGGCCCGCGATACGGAGCGGTTACTGGCGGCCTACGACCGGACGAACCGCTCGCCGCTGGGCGCGGCCGCGTTCGCGGGGACGCCCTTCGACGTGGACCGCGAGCGCACGGCCGAGTTGCTGGGGTTCGAGTCGGTGCTCGACAATTCGATGGACGCCGTCTCGACGCGCGATTTCCTCGTCGAATCGACAGCTGCGTTGGCCACCCTGGCCGCGACGCTCTCGGGACTCGCCGAGGACCTCGTCGTCTACAGCGGTCGCGACTACGTCGAGATCAGCGACGACTACGCGTCGACGTCGTCGATCATGCCCCAGAAGAAGAATCCCGACACGCTGGAACTCGTCCGCGCGACGGCGGGCGAGGCGAGCGGTGCGCTCCAGGGACTGCTGACGACGCTGAAGGGACTGCCCCGCTCGTACAACATCGACCTGCAGGAGGCGACGCCCCACGCGTGGACGGCCGTCGACAGCGTCCCCGAGGCGCTGGAAGTCGCAACCGGCGCAGTAGCGACTGCCGAGTGGAACGACGAAGTGCTCGACGCGGAGGCGGGCGCGGGTTTCTCGACGGCGACGGGCGTGGCCGACCGCCTCGCGATGGCGGGGCTCCCGTTCAGGACTGCCCACGAAGTCGTGGCGACGGCCGCGGAACACCTAGACGAAGAGCCGGACGTCGCGGCCATCGAGGCGGCCGCCGAGGACGTCCTGGGAGAGTCGCTCACCGACTACGTCGACCACGAGACGCTGGCGGCGACGCTGGACCCGGCCGAGAGCGTCGCGATGCGCGACTCACAGGGTGGTCCCGCCCCCGAGGCCGTCGCGGCGAGCGTCGAACGCGCTCGTGACCGGCTGGCCGAGGACCGCGGGAGCGTCACGGACCGCCGCGACGCGGTCGCAGCCGCCGAAGAGGCGCTGACTGCGGAGGTGGCGACGTATGTGTGAGTGTGTCCGACTGCGACGACCGGCCCCGGCCAGGTCAACTACCAGAAAAATTATGCTGTGATCCGACTGCCGGTGTATTCGACGTTTCGATGCGCTTAGAGTGCTGTATGCGCCTTTCCACCTTCTGATAAGTTCGAAGCCTTTAAGTGGATAGGTGTACGAGTAGGGGTACGATGACGGAATGCGTCGAGTGCGGGGCGGAGGTATCCCTGCACGACGACATCGAGATCGGAGAGATCGTCGACTGCGCGACCTGCGGTGCGGAGCTCGAAGTCGTCGACACCGAACCTCCAGTCCTCGAGACGGCCCCCGAGCTCGAAGAGGACTGGGGTGAGTGAGATTGCACGTCGGCATCCTCTACTCCCGGATCCGCCGGGACGAGAAGCTCCTGCTCAGCGAGTTGCGTGACCGCGACCACGAGGTGACGAAAGTCGACGTCCGCAAACAGCAGTTCAACATCGCGGACCCGCCCGAAGACATGACGGGGGTCGACATCCTCGTCGACCGGTGTCTGGCGACGAGTCGCTCGCTCTACGCCACGCAGTTCGCCGAGGCCTACGGCATCCCGGTGGTCAACGACCACGCGACCGCCGAGGTGTGTGCGAACAAGGTCAAAAACAGCCTCGCGCTCCAGAACGCCGGCGTCCCGACGCCCGACACCGACGTCGCGTTCACGAAAGACGCCGCCCTCGAGAGCATCGAGGACTTCGGCTACCCCTGCGTCCTGAAGCCGGTCGTCGGCTCCTGGGGCCGTCTGATGGCGAAGATCGACTCGCGCTCCGCGGCCGAGGCGATCCTCGAACACAAGGAGACGCTGGGCCACTACGAGCACAAGGTCTTCTACATCCAGGAGTTCGTCGACAAGCCCGGCCGCGACATCCGCGTCGTCGCGGTCGACGGCGAGCCGGTCGCCGGGATGGTCCGCTCGTCGGACCACTGGCTGACCAACGCCGCACAGGGCGCCACCACGGAGGAAATCGAGATCACCGACGAGATGGCCGACCTCGTCGCGGCCGCGAGCGACGCCGTCGGCGACGGCCTGCTCGGGATCGACCTGATGGAGACCGGCGTCGACGAGGACGGGAATCCGTCGGGATTCACGGTCCACGAGGTCAACCACACCGTCGAGTTCAAGGCACTGAACGAAGTGACGGACGTCGACCTGCCCGCGCGCGTCGTCGACTGGCTCGAAGACCGGGCCGACGCCGAGGGCGAAACGGCAGAGGTTACTACCTGAGAGGCACAGCACCGCTATGAGCTACACCGCATCGGTCGTCGGGGGCAGCGGCTTTACCGGCGGCGAACTCCTGCGTCTCCTCGCCGGCCACCCCGAGTTCGAGGTGGCACAGGCGACCAGTCGCTCCAAGGAGAACAAGACCGTCGGCAACGCCCACCCCAACCTGCGTGGACTGGACCTGCGCTTTTCCTCGCCAGAGGACCTGGAATCCGTCGACGTGCTCTTCGCCGCGACGCCCCACGGCGTCTCGATGGGCCAGATCGACGAGTTTCGGGAGGCGGCAGATACGGTCGTCGACCTCTCGGCGGACTTCCGGCTGGATACGGAAGCGCAGTACGACGAGTGGTACGACGGTCACGAGCGCCCCGAGTTGCTGGACGAGGCGGTCTACGCCCTGCCCGAGTTGACCCGCGACGAACTGCCGGGCGCGGACCTCATCGCCTCCGGCGGGTGTAACGCCACCGCGACCATCCTGGGGCTCAAGCCGCTGTTCGACGCCGACGTCCTCTCCGGCGACGAGCAGGTCGTCGTCGACGTGAAAGTCGGCTCCTCTGAGGGCGGTGCCGGTGGCGGCGCGGCCTCCTCGCACCCCGAGCGCTCGGGCGTCGTCCGGCCCTACGCTCCGACGGGCCACCGCCACGAGGCCGAGATCGAGCAGTTCCTCGGCCTCAGCGTCTCTTTCACTGTGCACGCGGTGGACATGACCCGCGGCGCGAGCGCGACCGCCCACGTCTTCCCCGACGGCCCCGTCTCGAAAGGGGACCTGTGGGGCGCCTACCGCGGTAGTTACGAGGACGAACCGTTCGTCGAACTCGTCGCGGGCGGTGGCGGCGTGTATCGCTACCCCGAGCCGAAGGCGGTGGCCGGGACGAACAGAGCGGAGGTCGGGTTCGAACTCGATCCCGGGAACAAGCGCGTGGTCGTGTTCTCGGCCATCGACAACATGATGAAGGGCTCGGCGGGCCAGGCGGTCCACGCGGCCAACGTCGCGCTCGGCATCGAGGAGACGGCCGGACTGGAGTTCCAGGGGCTCCACCCCGTCGGCGCCCCCTGACAGGAGAGATTCGACATGACGACAGTGGTCAAGATCGGTGGCGCTCGCGCGGTCGACCCCGCAGGAGCGCTCTCGGACGTCGCAACGCTCGTGAACGACGAAGACGAGGACGTGGGAGTCGTCCACGGCGGGTCGACCGCCGTCGACGAGACGCTCGAACGACTCGGTATCGAACCCGAGTACGTCGAGACTCCCTCCGGCGTCGTCGGCCGCTTCACCGACGAGGAGACCATGGAGGTCTTCGAGATGGTCTTCGGCCACCTCAACACACAGCTCGTCGCGAACCTGCAGACGCTGGACGTGGATGCGGTGGGCCTCAACGGCGTCGACGGCAAGTTGCTCTACGGGCCCCGGAAATCCGCCGTGCGCGTCGTCGAGGACGGCAAGCGCAAGATCCGCCGGGGCGACCACTCGGGGAGCATCAAGCAGGTCAACGCCGAGTTGCTGGAGACGCTCCTCGACGACGGTTACACGCCCGTCGCGAGTCCGCCGATGGCCGGTGCCGACGAGGACGGCGTGATCCCCGTCAATACGGACGCCGACCGCTCGGCCGCCCACATCGCCGGCGCGCTCGACGCGACGCTCGTCCTCCTGACCGACGTCGAAGGGATCTATCGGGACCCCGACGACCCAGACACCCTCGTCGAGTCCGTCGAGACGTCCACCGAGTGGGACGAACTCGAAGACGCCGCGGAGGGATTCATGGGCCGGAAAGTGATGGCCGTGAAAGAAGCACTGGAGGGCGGTGCCGACGAGGTGGTCGTCGCCGACGCGAACGCACACGAGCCCATACTCTCGGCGCTCGACGGCGGCGGCACGCACGTCTACGTATCGGCGATCGAGTCCGATACCGACTCGTCGGCCGAAAGTGAAAGCGATACGTCGGAGGAGGAGTGAACGCAGGTATGACCGGATTCGTCTTCTCGGAGAAACCGATACAGCTGGAAGAGGGCGACGGCGTCTTCCTCTACGACGACGACGGCACCGAGTACCTTGACATGGGGGCGTCCTACGCCTGCGTCCCGCTGGGTCACGGCCACCCCGCGGTCCACGACGCCGTCACCGAGCAGTTCGAGAAACTCACCTACGTGCAGGCGTCCTACCCCAACGCCGCGCGCACCGCCCTCTACGACCTGCTGGCCGACACCGCGCCCGGCGACGTCGACTACACCTGGCTCTGTAACTCGGGGACCGAGGCCAACGAGGCCGCCCTGAAGTTCGCCCGCTCGGCGACGGGGAACTCGAAGATCGTCGCGACGATGCAGGGGTTCCACGGTCGGACGATGGGCTCGCTCGCGACGACCTGGAAGAGCAAGTACAAGAAACCCTACGAGCCACTCGTCGACGACGTGGAGTTCGTCCCCTACGACGATTCCGAGGAACTGGCCGACGCGGTCGACGACGAGACGGCCGCGGTCATCGTCGAACCCGTCCAGGGCGAGGGCGGCATCAATCCCGCCTCGGACGAGTACCTCGAAGCGGCGCGCGAGGTGACCGAGGACGCCGGCGCGGCGCTGATCTTCGACGAGGTCCAGACCGGGATGGGCCGGACGGGCGCGCTGTGGGCCTGCGAGCGTGCGGGTGTGGTGCCCGACATCCTGACGAGCGCCAAGGGCCTCGGGAACGGCTTCCCCGTCGGCGCGACGCTCTGTCGGGAGTGGATCGCCGAGGACTACGGCTCGCACGCCTCGACGTTCTCGGGCGGGCCGGTCATCTCCGCCGCGGCGGGCGCGACTGTCGAGACCATCGTGGACGAGGACCTGCCGACTCACGCCGCCGACGTCGGGAGCTACTTCCAGGAGCGCCTGGAGACGGAACTCGGCGACACCGTCCGTGACGTGCGGGGCGAGGGGCTGATGGTCGGCGTCGAAGTCGGCCGCGGCGCCAACCGCGCGCTGAAGGAACTCGCGCTGAACCACGGGATCCTGGCGCTACCCGCCGGCCGGACGGTCGTGCGCTTCCTCCCGCCGCTGACACTCGAAGAGGGCCACGTCGACCGGGTCGTCGAAGCGATGGTCGAGGTGGTCGGCGATGGGTGAGAGCGAAGCCGCGGCGCCACCGGACGAGGGACGGGACGACACGCCGGATCTGGATCCTGACGAGGAAGCACGCGAGTTGTTCGTCGACCTCGTGTCCATCCCCTCCGTCTCGGGGGAGGAAAGGGAATGCGCCGAACGCCTCGTCGAGTTCTTCGAGGCCCACGACCGCGAGGTGTGGATCGACGACATCGGGAACGTTCGCGCCCCCGCGGACGACGGCGTCCTGCTGACCTCGCACATCGACACCGTGCCGGGGGATATCCCGGTCAGAGTCGAGGAGAACGACGAGGGCGAGGACGAACTCTGGGGTCGCGGGAGCGTCGACGCGAAAGGTCCCCTCGCCTCGATGGCCGTCGCGGCCGTTCGGACTGGGGTCTCGTTCGTCGGCGTCGTCGGCGAGGAAGTCGACTCCCGCGGTGGGCGCCATCTCGTCGAGGACCGCGAGTCGGCGCCCGACGCCGTCGTCAACGGCGAACCCTCGGGCTGGGACGGCATCACGCTGGGCTACCGCGGCCTGCTCGGCGGGACCTACGTCGCCACCTCGGAGTCGGGCCACTCCTCGCGCCCGGAGAACAACGCCATCCAGGACGCGATGGACTGGTGGAACCGGGTCGAGGCGGAGTTCGGCCACGACGAGTGGGTGCCGGTGTTCGAGCGCGTCACCTGCAAACCCACCGAGTTCGAGGGCGGCGTCTCGACGGACGGGCTCTCGGTCGAGGCGACGCTGGAGGTGCAGTTGCGCGTCCCGCCGGAGTACACCACCGAAGAGGTGCGCGAACTCGCGGACGGCCACCTCGACAACGGCACCGTCCAGTGGCACGACACGGTCGAACCGGTCATGCAGAACCCACGGACTCCGGTCGGGCGGGCGTTCCGCGTGGCCGTCCGCGAGGTGGGCGGCGACCCCCGCCTCCTCCGGAAGACCGGCACAAGTGATATGAACGTCTACGCACAGGCGTGGAACTGTCCGATGGTGACCTACGGCCCCGGCGACTCCGACCTGGACCACGCGCCCGACGAGCACGTCTCGCTCGCGGAGTTCGACCGCGCCGTGGCCGTCCTCGAAACCGCGACCGAACGCCTGCTCGACGACTGAGACGCACACCCGGACCCGGATTGAGAACCAGAGCGAGACTCAGACCAGATTCAGACCAGACCCATGACGAACTTCCTCGACGTCGACGACCTCACGACCGACGAACTGGCGACCGTCCTCGACCGCTCGGCCGATATCAAGGCCGACTACCGCGCGAACGGCGCGAGCGACCTCCTGGACGGGCAGACGCTCGGGATGATCTTCGAGAAACCGTCGACGCGGACGCGAGTCTCCTTCGAGACGGGGATGACCCAGCTGGGCGGACACGCCGTCTTCCTCGGCCCCGACGACATCGGGCTGAAAGGCCGGGAGCCGGTCAAGGACATCGCGAGAGCGCTCGGTCGCTACACCGACTTCGTCATGGCACGGGTCTTCGACCACGCCGACGTCGTCGAACTCGGCCAGTACGCTCAGGTCCCGGTGATCAACGCGCTCACCGACGACGCCCACCCCTGCCAGACGCTCGCCGATCTGTTGACCATCCGCGAGCACTTCGACGACCCCAGTGTCGCGTGGGTCGGCGACGGCAACAACGTCTGCCAGTCGTTCGTCCTCGGCGCCGCGATGGAGGACCTCGACCTGACCGTCGCCACGCCCGAGGGGTACGGCGTCGACGAAGGCGTCCTCAAGCGTGCGGAAGGGCTCGGTGGTGCGCCCGAGACCACCCACGACCCCGAGGCGGCCGTCGCGGACGCCGACGTCGTCTACACGGACGTCTGGGTCAGCATGGGCCAGGAGGACGAACGCGAGACGAAACTCCTCGACTTCGAGGGGTTCCAGATCACGACCGAGTTGCTGGGCGACCGCGCGCTGATGCACTGTCTGCCTGCCCACCGCGGCGAGGAGGTCACCGACGCGGTCGTCGAGAGCGACAACGCCATCGTCTGGGACCAGGCCGAAAACAGGCTGCACGCCCAGAAGGGGCTGCTGGCGTGGCTGAGCGAACAATAATCCGCGCGAACGCAGTGAGCAGCTTTTTCGCCCACGTTTTTGTCGATGGGGGTGCCCGCAGGCCGCGAGGCGGTCGAGGACACCCCTTCGGGAAAAAGGTGGTTGCCGGACCAAGCCGAGAACCGCCTGCACGCTCAGAAGGGGCTGCTGGCGTGGCTGGCCGAGCAAAACTAGCTTCCGCGAGCAGACCGATCAGGAGTAGACTCCCGCTATTTTATCCCGTTGTAACGAGAATCACTTAAAGGCCGCCGCGTGGCTTTTTTCCGGAGCGCGCCGACGCTGGTGTTATGGAGTTCACGGAGTTCGACGAGGGCGGCGACGAACGCGTCATGTTCGTGCTGGGGTGGGGCAACAGAACGGACCACGAGAACGTCCGCTGGCTCGTCGACGAACTCGTCGGAGCGGGCTACGTCGTCGACGTCGGGCAGATCCCGGTCCACATCTCGGACTTCGAGCGGGAGTATCTCGCCCCGACACAGGAACGGTACGACGCGACCGACCCCGACCGGATCCTCTCGCACAGCACGGGCGGGCTCATCACCGCACACCTCGATGCGGACGTCCCGCGAGTCTACCTGAGTCCCTGGTGGGGGCTGGCCGACGAGGGGTCGGTTATCCAGCGGCTACTCGTCTCGCTCCCGACGAGTCGGCCGGTCATCCCGGTGCCGGACGACCCTGGCGCGATCGGCGACCTCGCGACCGAGCGGCAACTCGCGGACGGGGTCGACTACGCCGCGCCGGCCTTCCTGCGGACGATCATCGACGCACAGGAGCGACTGCCGCCCGTCCGGGCAGACTCGGTGGTGTTCTGTAGCCTGCAGGACCGCGTCGTCGGCGTCGACGCCATCGGTGCGCGGGCGCCGGCCGCTCGAACCGTGCTCTACGACGGCGGTCACGAGTTCTTCTCCTCGTCCGGGCGCGAGCGCACCGTCGAGCAGGTGATCGCGGCACTGGCCGACGGCCCCGAGGCTGTGCCGAGTACGCCGGCCTGACGCGTGCCATCGACTGTGCGGTGAACAACTCTCTTGTCGAGGCCCCGCCAAGTCCCGTTATGAACGAGCGTACAGGGCAGGCCGGACGGCAGTGGGGGAACGACCGGCTGACCGAAAGCGACCGGCTAGACGGGAACGACGGATGACAGGCGTCTACGAGCGTGCACTCGGCGACGCGGCCGACGACCTCCACCCGGGAGTCAGGGAGCGCTACGGGATCGGTCCCGGTGACGACGCCGTCGTCGGGCGCGGCGAGATGGACATCGACAACGGGACGCTGGCGCTGCCGGTGCTCTACGCGATGCCCGCCTGGGACCTGCTCTTTCCCGAGACGGGCACCGACGTCCCCTTCACCGTGACGACGGTCGGCTACCGGCTCGACGGCTACGAGGCCATGACGACGCGGCGGGCGTTCGACTTCGGCGACACCCGGCGGCGCTTCGACTCGGTGACCGTCTGGGACCACGAACACGAGCGCCTGCTGGACTTCCTGGGTCGGGGCGGGCTGATAGCGAGTGAACTCCGGCCGCGCGTCGAGGACGGCGCGCTCGTCGTCGGCGGCGGCCGCCAGTGGGCGCGGGTCGGGAGCCGCTATCTCCCCTTGCCGGGGCCGTTCGCGGCAGACGTCGAGGTGCGCGACCGCTACGACGACGGCGAGGAACGATACCACGTCCTCGGGACGGTGACAAACGCGCTCGCCGGGCGGGTCCTCCGATATCGGGGCACCTTCACCCAGGAGCGCGAGTCGATAGACCCGGTCCCGGACGACCTCAAACCGACCCGTCTGTCCTCGCTTCCGCCGGCATGAGCGCGGACGACGCCGACGGGAATACCAGCGAGAGACCGCGGATGCGAAGCGGCGGCGAGGTGACCGGCACCCCCGCAGTCGAGACGGCACGCTGGACTGTCCGCGGATACGCGCTCGGTGACCTGAGCGCCGCGTTCGGAGCACTGGTCTGGACGTTCCTGAGTCTCGCCGAACTGTTCACGTCCATCGAACAGGCGCTCGCGCTCGCGCCGCTGGTACTCGTCCCGCTCGGGATACGGATGGCCGCTCGTCCCCGTTTCTCCGGCGCTGCCGACCGCCTTCACGCCGCGGCGACGGTCACACAACCAGTCGGCGCACTCCTCCTGACGCTCTCGCTCGTGGTCGACGACGGTACTGTGGCCGCCACACTGGCAACACCCTGGGTACTCGTCACCGCACTGCTCGGGCTGGCGGCGCTCGCGCGGGTTCGCGACCGGCTGGCGGCGACGGGAGCTGACGACGACGGCCATCCTGGCACCCTCACCACGGCGCTGGTCACGCCCGAGACACTCGTCGACGCCGGGCTGGCCTACGTGACCGTCGGCAGCGTCGCGCTCGTGCTCTCGCACCTCGGGATCACCTTCTGGTTCGAGCCGGCGATAATCCTCCTGACGGCCGTCCACTTCCACTACGCGGGGTTCGTCCTCCCGGTGTTCACGGGCCTCGCTGGGCGGTGTCTCGGACCGACGGGAGACCGTGTCTATCGGCCGCTGGCCGGCGTCGTGCTCGTGGGTCCGGCGCTGATCGCCGTGGGGATCTCCTTCTCGCCGCTCGTCGAGATCGTCGCCGTGGGGACGTTCACAGTGGCCGTCGCGGCGCTGGGCGGGTACGTCGCCGTCCGCGTCGCCCCGCGGCGGTCCCGCGCCCAGCGAATTCTGCTCACCGCCGCCGCGCTCGCACTGCCTGTCTCGATGGCGATGGCGCTGGGTTACGGCGTCGGCGCCTACACCGGGAACCCGCCGTTCGGGCTGACGCTGGACACGATGGTCACGCTCCACGGGTCGCTGAACGCCTACGGCTTCGGGGTCGTTGGGTTCGCGGCGTGGCGGCTCTCGGTCCCGGTCGGCGCCGAACGTGGCGGCTGAACGGAAGGTATAGGGTCAGCCCGGACGAGTCGCCGATATGACGGATTCGGCACCGGGGACGCCGACGCCGGGGACGATTCGCCCGGCACCGGCGGCCCAGAGACAGCGACACGAGCGGACTCGGATCCCTCCGACGCGACAGACGAGGAGTCGGCGACGAACGCGGACGACGGGTCAGCGACGGACACGGACGACGGGCACGATTATCCCGACCCGGGCGAGCCGCTGTCGGCGACGGAGGCACTGGAGATTCTCGGCGAGGAGACGCGGGCGCGGATCGTCGTCGAACTCGGCGAGGCGGTCCGCGACGACGGGATCGTTCCCGCGCCGCTCTCCTTCTCGGAACTCATGGAGCGGGTCGGCGCCGCCGACAGCGGCCGGTTCAACTACCACCTCGACAGACTCGTGGGGACGTTCGTCTACAAGACCGAGGCGGGCTACCTGCTCGGCCCCCCCGGACACTTCCTCTACCGGGCGGTCGTCTCCGGTCGACTGACCGAACGCGAGTCTGTCGAACCGTTCGAGGTCGGCCCGTGCCCGGATTGTGGCGAGGCCCTGCTCGCCGAATACCCGGCCAACAGCTGTTTCTACGTCCGGTGTCCGACCTGCGAGACGTTCCAGCACGCGGTCGAGCTCCCGGCCAGCGGTTTCGAGGGGCGCACACCCCGGGAGGCGCTCACGGCCGGCGTCCGCAGGCGCCACCACGAGGCCGCACTCCTGCGCCGCGGCGTCTGTCACGGCTGTGGTGCCGCGGTCGAGCGCCGCCTCGACGACGGTGACCACGAGGCCTGGGAGGCCTTCTACGGGCACGACGTCTACGCGGCCATGTCCTGTTCGGTCTGTAGCGTCGGTGGCTTCGGCCACCCCGCGCTCGCGGCGCTCGTCACCCCGCCGGTCGTCGCCTTCTTCCACGACCACGGTCGCGACGCGTTCGGGGCCACCCCCTGGGAAGCGCCCCTGCCGAGCGCGAAAGCGGGGACTGTCGTCCGCGACGACGGGGACCGCGTCACCGTACCGTTCGAGATCGACGGCGACCGGCTTCGGGTCACCCTCGACGACGACCTGGCTGTCGCCGCGACCGAGCGTCGGTGACAGTCCGAGAGAGTCCGAGATAGGCGGGCGACCCGCCGAGCCTGTGAACCTGGCTTCTGCAAACGCCCCAACATAACTGTCGTTCAGAAATAACTTTTGGGGTGGCCCGCCCTCGACGGGAATGCTATGAGCGAAACGGTAACAGACGCGAATCGGAAGCGAGACGCACCGGGGTCGGGGTCGGGCAGGGACTGGAAGGCGGTCGCGCGCGCGCTGAGTGTGGCGCTGGCGCTGTGGGTGGCCGGCCCCGTCGTCGGGAACCTCCTGGGTGCGGTGCCCGTCATCGCGGTCGTCCTCCAGCAGGGCGGCGTCCCCGAGCAGTTGCCGGCGTGGGCGCTGCTCGTCGGCCAGGTGTTGCTCGACGGCACGTTCCTCGTCGTGGGCGCCGTCTACGCGCGGCGGTGGCTCGGTGGGTTCGACCTGTCGCTCCCGACCGGCGAGGACCGCCGCTGGGTCGCGGTCGGTCTCGGGGGCGCACTTGCTGCCTGGCTGGTCTCGACGGGCGTCTCACAGCTGCTCGGCGTCGAGGGGCCGAGTTCGACTATCACGACGGCGGTCTCCGAGCCGTGGGCGCTGGCGACCTTCGCCGTCATGGGCGTCGTGTTCGTCCCACTCGCGGAGGAGGTGCTCTTCCGCGGTGCGATCCAACAGCGCCTGGGCCGGACGGTCGGTCGGTGGCCCGCGATCGTCCTCGCCTCGCTGGCGTTTCTGAGCGTCCACCTGCTCAACTTCGTCGGCGGGTCGCTACTGGGTCTCGGGCTGGCGTTCGGGACCCTGTTTTCGGTCTCGGTGGTCATCGGCTACGTCTACGAGCGAGCGGATTCGCTGGGGGTACCGGTGGCCGTCCACGTCGTCTACAACGCCGTGGTGTTCGGCGTGGGGCTCTCCGGTGTACTGGGGTGAGAAGCGCTCCGGCCGGACGGGATTCCCACCCCACGGGACGAACACTGAAGACCGGGCCACGAGTAGACGGGCGTGATGACCGACCCGCTGTTCGTCGACGCCGGCGAGCTGGACGCCGACGAGCTGCTGGCGACGCTCAAAGAGGAACGGCGCGTCGTCGTCCGCACGGAGTTTCTCGGCTCGGAACACGAGGTGACGCTCCGCTGGGACGGCGAGACCTTCTACTGTGACACGCCGACACGCCTGCACAGACACGACGACGAGGCGGAGATGCGGACCTGCCTGGAGAACCAGGGCTACGGCCGGTAGTCGGACGAGCGGTCAGTGCGACGGACCCGGCGGTCGGTAACACCCTCGAAACCCGGCGAGGTGCAGGTAACGTACCCGTTTATGCGTCGGGCGTCCTAACCGGCGGTCACAATGGTCGAGGCGGACCCATCGCCGCGGCGGTTTCGCGAACTCATGCTCGACGAGGAACCGACGTTCGCGGACGTCCTCGCCTGCGTGTTCGGCATCCAGGACCACGAGGTGCGCACCTATCTGACGCTGCTCGACACCCCCGGCAGCACCGTCGAGGAACTCGCCGACGAACTCGATCGCGACCGCAGCAACGTCAACCGCTCGCTGTCGACGCTTCGCGAGAAGGGTCTGGCCGAGCGCGAGCGACGGCTCCTCGACGGTGGCGGCCACGTCTACCAGTACGCCGCGACGCCGCTGCCCGAGGCCCGCGAGCTGATGCACGAGACCCTGGACGAGTGGGCCGCCTACGTCCACAGCCGTATCGACGAGTTCGGCGAAGACGACGTCTGACCTGGCCGAGATTCACCGAACGGACCGAATAGCGGACTCGCGTGGGCGAACAGACGGCACAGTCGTCGAGCGCGAAGCGGCGTGCCGTACGACCGCGGACCGCTTCGCGGCGAGAGTCAGCGCACGCCGCCGGTTGGTCGCCCACTCCCGGATAAACCTTCGTCGGGGAGGGTCTCGCCAGGCGACCCGTTCGCCGGGCCACGCAAACCACGCCGCTTTTTCCCTGGCGCGCCGAGAAGTCGGACAATGAGCGCGCACCTCGACCTGGACGAACCCGTTCCCGACGCTGCGGACGACGGCGTCTGGCTGACCTGCATCGAGTGCGGAGCGACGTTCGCCCCGTTCGACGCCGTCCGCTACACCTGTGACGACTGCGACGGCCTGCTGGAAGTCCGATACGCCGACCTGCCGACGTGGGAGGACTTCGACCGCGTCGGTGGCCCCGAGAACGACGGCTACGGCGTCTGGCGCTACAGCGAAGCGCTTCCCTTCGATTCCGGCGTCTCACTGCCCGAGGGCGGGACGCCGCTGCACTACGTCCCCCGACTGGAGGAGGAGGTCGGCGTCGCGAACCTGCGGGTGAAACACGAGGGGATGAACCCGACGGGGTCGTTCAAAGACCGCGGGATGACAGTCGGCGTGCGAGTCGCGAAGGAAGTCGGCGTCGGCCGGTTGGCCTGTGCCTCGACGGGGAACACGTCCGCGGCGCTGGCGGCCTACGGCGCCCGCGGCGGCATGGAGACGCTCGTGCTCCTCCCCGCCGGGAAGGTCGCGGCGGGGAAGGTCGCCCAGGCCAGCCTCCACGGCGCCCGCATCCTCGAAGTCGACGGCAACTTCGACCGCTGTCTCGACATCGTTCAGGACCTCGCTGCGCGTGGCGAGGTGTACCTGCTCAACTCGCTGAACCCGTTCCGCCTGGAGGGCCAGAAGACCATCGGCCTGGAGATCATGGAGCGCTTTTTCGCCGACGAGGGGACCTATCCCGACCGGATCGTCCTGCCCGTCGGCAACGCGGGCAACACCTCGGCGCTGTACAAGTGCTTCCGCGAACTCCGGAAGGCCGGCGCTATCGACGCCGAGGACGTGCCGAAACTCGTGGGCGTCCAGGCCGAGGGCGCGGCGCCGATGGTCGAAGCGATCCGGGAGGGCAACGACGAGGTCCGCCGCTGGGACGAGGTGGAGACGCGGGCGACGGCCATCCGAATCGGCAACCCCGTCAACGCGCCCAAAGCGCTCCCGGGTATCCGCGAGACGGGCGGGACTGCAGTGGCGGTGTCCGACGAGGAGATAACCGACGCCCAGCGGAGCCTCGCCGAGGAGGGCGTGGGCGTCGAACCTGCCTCTGCGGCTTCTATCGCGGGTCTGCGGAAACTCCGCGACGCCGGGGAGGTCGGTGCCGACGAGGACGTCGTCTGTCTGACGACAGGTCACCTACTCAAAGACCCAGATGCGGCCTACGAGGCCGGGAGCGAGCCCGAGCCCGTCCCCGCCGACACCGACGCGGTGCTGGAACACCTCGCGGAGTGAGTCCCGGTGATGTCCGCAACTGTCCGCGAGAGGGGGTTCGAACTCGGGGTCCTCGCGCTGTCCGCCGGCGGCGCCGTCCTCGGGTTCGCGACCTGGGGCCCGAAGGGTGCCGTCGGCACAGCCCTCGTCGTCGGCGTCCTCGTGTATCTCCACTTCGCCTACCCGTTCTGAGGGGACGAGCGGTCGAGCGGGCGGCGGCAGTCCTCGCTTCTCTTCGGCGCGTCCGGAACGGTTTTCCGCCGACGCGCGGTCACGCCGGGTATGGAACTAACAAGTCCAGACGGCCGTGTCGTCGCCGACTTCGCGCCCGACCGGCCGACGCTGTCCGTCGCTCGTGACGGCACGACGGTCGTCGAAGACTCGTATCTGCAGGTCTCCTCGCTCATGCTCGAACTCCACGGCGTTTCGTGGCACGACGGTGGCGAGGTGACACTCACCGACCCCGAACGAGTCGCAGAGAGCTACGAGATGGTCCGCGGCAAGGCGAGCGAGCGCGAGCACCGCGCGATGGCGACGACCGCGACGTTCACCCACCCCGACGCGCCGGGTGACGTCCACGTCGATCTCCGGGTCGCCACCGACGGCGTCGCTGTCCGCTATCGCGTCACCGGCGAGGGGCGGGACCTGACGACTGGCGATTCCACGACGTTCGAGATACCACGCGAAGCCGTGACGTATCTCACGCCCTTCGACGAAGCACACGAGGCCAGCGCCCGCCAACAGCCCGTGCGGGAGGTCTCGGGGGAGTTCTGCACGCCCGGCCTCTTCGAGGTGGACGGTCAGTGGTGCCTGCTCGCCGAAGCGGGTGCCGACGGCGACTACGGCGCGTCCCGACTCGTCGCCGACGAGGACGGGTTCACCTTCGACCTGCCGGAGACCCAGGTCAACGCCCACTACCCGTTCGCGACGCCCTGGCGCGTGGCCGTGGTGGGTGACCTCGAGACGCTCGTGGAGTCGACGCTCGTGACCGACCTCGTCGGGGCGGCCGAGACCGACGACTCCTGGGTCGACCCCGGTCGCGTCGCGTGGTCGTGGTGGTCCGAATCCGACAGCCCCGACGACTTCGACCGCCAGCGCGAGTACATCGACTACGCCGCCGAGCGGGGCTGGGAGTACGTCCTCGTCGACGACGGCTGGCAGCGCCGCGCCGAGGAAGTCCCGGCACTCGTCGAGTATGCCCAGGAGCGTGACGTGGACCTGTTCCTGTGGGCCCACTGGACGGACCTGAACACCGAGAGCGACCGCGCCGAGCGCCTCGCGACCTGGAGCGGGTGGGACGTCGCCGGCGTCAAGGTCGACTTCATGGACCACGACGACCAGGGCCGCCTCGCCTTCTACGACCGCCTCGCCGAAGATGCCGCGGAGTACGAACTCCTCGTCAACTTTCACGGGTCGGTCGTCCCGACGGGGCTCCAGCGCCGGTACCCCCACGTGATGACCTACGAGGGCGTCATGGGCGCCGAGTACTACAAGTGGAGCACGCTCTCGGCCGAGCACAACTGCACGCTCCCCTACACTCGCAACGTCGTCGGCCCGATGGACTACACGCCGGTCACGTTCTCCGCCGATTCCCGGCACACCTCGGCGGGCCACGAACTCGCGCTCTCTGTCGTCTACGAGTCCGCCCTCCAGCACTTCGCGGACGGCATCGACGAGTACGCCGCCCGCCCCGCCGCCGAATCGTTCCTCGAAACCGTCCCCGCGGCGTGGGCCGAAACCCGCTTCGTCGGCGGGCGCCCCGGCACCGAAGCGACGATCGCCCGGCGCGTCCGCGACGACCGCGACGCCGACGGAGATAGCGATGGCGATAGCGACGGGGACGGCGACGGCGACGCTACTGGTGATAGCGAGTGGTTCCTGGGTTCGATCACGGCGGGCCCACAGCGCATCGTGACGGCAGACTGCTCGTTCCTCCCGGAGGGTGAGTGGACCGCTCACGTAGTTCGCGACGACGGTAACGATGGACTCGAAACGGAGGCGTGGACGGTGACCGGTCAGGAGGCGCTGGACATCGTCGTGGCGCCCAACGGCGGGTTCGTCGCGCGATTCGAAAGAGCGTAGTCTCGAACTGGCCTAGCCTGGCCCGTAGCGGCCAGTCGTCACTTCGATGGCGGTGTCAGCGTCGTCCGCTCGGCGGCCTCCGCGGCGAGGTCTGCACGACGGTCTTCGACGCGGTCCATCTCTTCGGGGTTGCGGTGATAGTACGTGAGCGCGGCGTACACGTCCCCGACATCGAGGCCGTGACGGTCGGCCACCTCCGCCGGCGCGAGTCCGCGGTCTTCGACCTGTCGCTGGAGATACCGGACGGTGATACGTGAGTCCGAGACGTGTGGTTCGTCGTGGATCTCGGACTCGTCGCCGGGCACGATCCCCGCGACCCGCTGTGTCGACATCTCGTTCGAAGGTGGGGCAGTTTCGGACAAAAACCTTCGGCGGGTCCGGACCAACTCCGAATTCACCGTGATCGCAGAAAGTGACACAGCCACCGTGGCGCGCGCCGTCGAGCGTGCCGAGCGACGCGAGGCCGCGAGACGTATCGTGCGAGGTCTTCGTGAGCGGAGCGAACGAAGGCTCGTCAGAGCTTGCTCTGACGGTGGACGAGCATCGCAGGCCGAAGGCCGAGAAGCGCAAGAGGTTGGGGAGGTGTGAGGCACACAACAGCGAGCGAATCCTGGGTCTGCGTGACCGCACTCACGATCGTGCGATGGAAGCCCTCGACGCGCTCGCGGTCGCTGCGCGGGATATCCGCGCTCTCCGCACCGCCCGCGCGGATAGTTGCCCGCGCAGGCGACTACGGCCTTCGGCCCGCGAGCACGTCTCGCCCTTCCAGTCCGCCAGGAAACGATCTGTGTGGTCGGGCACCGAACGTTCCACGTCGAAACGGCCTGTGCAACGGGATTTTCCCTGGCGGACTGAAAGGGCGAGGGCCGGTCGCGGTGAGCGTAGCGAACCGAGTCGCCCCAGCGACCCCTATCCGCGCGAGTGCGGCGCGGTGCGGTTGTTCGACGCGCGGATATGCCGCTGAGCGACCGCGAGCTGCGAGGCGCCACGCGCCTCTACTGCGAGCGGGGAGCGAAGCGACCCGCGAGCGGCCCAAGGGCTTTCATCACACTGCGTCAAGTGCGGTTGCGTCACCAGCTAGCGAGCGTTTCGAGGGCTTTCAAGGCGAGATTACCACTGCGATCACGCGATCTCGACCGAGAAAACCAGGAATCCCCACTCTGAACCCGACTGACACCACCGACAGAACCACACAAGACCGATACGCGAAGCCCAGAAAGGAGACCACGAGAACGCCATGACCGTCGAGGAACGGACCCGCGAGGAGGTACGACGGCGCCTCGACCGCCTCGAATCCGAATACGGCCAGTTCCCGGTGGTAGAGGAGACCGTCACGAACGACTCCGACTACTTCGCCCTGGGAGTCGAGCGCGCGGCGAACGGCTGGATCGGCGACGCGGGCGCGTGGGTCACAGACGCCGACGGCCGCGCTCTCCTCATCCGCCACGAGGCTGGATCCGAGCGGTGGGGCACGCCGGGGGGCGGTCACGAACCGGGCGAGACGCTCGACGAGACCGCCCGCCGGGAAGTCCGCGAGGAAACCGGCGTCGAGGTGCGACTCACGGGCGTCTACCGGGCGCGTCGGAAAACCGTCGTCCACGAGGTGAATCCGGAACGGCGCTTCGACATGCTCACGGTCTGGTTCGAGGGCGAACCCGCGAGCGAAGACGCCGAGTCGACCGACACGACGATCGAGATCGGTGACGACGAGGTCGTCGAAGCGCGGTGGTTCGCCGAGCCACCGGAGGCGGTCCACGACTTCCTCGCGGAGAAGGTCGACAGCTGGCACGGGGCGGCAAGGGGCTGACGACCGAACGAACCCCGGACGACTGACGACAGAACGAAAACCCACGGAAAGCGGGCAGTCAGACGCACGTCTGCCCGGCCTTTTTGACCCGATGACACGAACGTGTGAAGGCATGCCACACGACGACGTGGCCGGTGACCCCGACCCGCTCGCGGGAGCGCCGGTCCATGCACGCACCGACCGTGGGACGGCAGCCCGGTCGGTCGAGACGACGCCGATCGCGCTCTACCGCTGGCAGATAGCCCTGCTCCGGGCCAGACTCGACGCCGAGCAGTCACGGGCCGAGCGCGCGGAACGCGACCGACAGCACGTCATCGACCGCTACGAGAGGCTCCTCGACCGCCAGCCGCCGACCGACGAACTGTACACCGATGGGGGACGACCGGCGACACCGACCGACGACCAGTCGGCCGACTCGTCGGCGACGGAACGGGCGCTCGAAGGCGTCCGCTCACTGTTCTGAGAAACTGAGGCCGTCGCTCGGGAGCGACACGGGACGAAACGAAACGACAGCGCCGGCGCCGGCTACTCGGCGCCGTTGAGCGAGATGTAGGTCGTCTTGATGATCCGCTCGTCGGCGTGGAGTTCGTCGAGCACCGACTGCGGGACGGGGTCGTCCAGGTTGTAGACGGTCAGCGCCTCGCCGCCGATGGTCCCGCGGCCGTTGAACATCCCCGCGATGTTGACGTCCGACTCGCCCAGGACGGTGCCGATGAAGCCGATGACGCCGGGGACGTCCTCGTTGCGCGCGACGAGCATGTGCCCGCTCGGGACCGCGTCGACGCGGTAGCCGTCGATGCGAACGATGCGTGCCTCGCCGCCCGCGAACTCCGTCCCGCTGACGGCGATCTCCTCGTCGCCGTCGGTCACGCGTACGGTCACGAGACTCTGGAAGTCCTCTGACTGGCGGGTCTTCGATTCGGTCACGTCGACGCCGCGGTTCTCGGCGATGGTGGGTGCGTTGACCGGGTTCACCGAGCCAACGAGCGGTTCGAACACGCCCTGGAGCGCGCTCGCAGTGACGAGGTCGACGTCCAGTTCGGCGACCTCGCCCGCGTAGACGACCTCGACCTCGGAGACGCGACCCTCGAAGAGCTGGACCGCGATGGTTCCGGCGGTCTCGGCGAGGTCGAGATAGGGGCGGATCTGCCGGAACACGGACTCGTCGACCGACGGAGCGTTCAGGGCGTTGACGACCGGTTCGCCGGCGAACGCGGCGAGGATCTGGTCGGCCGTCGAGGTGGCGACGTTCTCCTGGGCGGCCTCCGTCGAGGCACCCAGGTGGGGCGTGACGATGACGTCGTCGACGTCCAGAAGCGGATTGTCGGGGTCGACGGGTTCCTCGGCGAAGACGTCCACCGCGGCGCCCTTGAGGATGCCGTCCTCGACGGCCGCGGCGAGTGCGGGTTCGTCGATGATACCGCCGCGGGCGCAGTTGACGACGTAGCCGCCCTCCAGTTGCGCGAGTTCCTCCTCGCCGATCATGTTCTCGGTTTCGTCGGTCAGGGGAGTGTGGACGGTGATGAAGTCCGCCCGCGAGAGACACTCCTCGAGCGATTCGACGAGGTCGGCGCCGAACTGGTCGGCGCGCTCCTCGCTGATGTAGGGGTCGTAGGTGACGAGATCCATCCCGAGACTCGCGAGGCGCTTGCCGACCTCCTGGCCGACGCGGCCGAAGCCCACGACGCCCAGCGTCTTGCCGTTGAGTTCCGTCCCGAGGAAGTCGCCCTTGGCCCACTCGCCGTCGCGCAGGCGCTGGTGGGCCTGCGGGATAGAGCGTGCCGTCGCGAACGCCATCGCGACCGAATGCTCGGCGGCCGCGCGGACGTTCCCCTGTGGCGCGTTGGCCACGACGACCCCGTGGTCGGTGGCAGCGTCGATGTCGATGTTGTCGACACCGATGCCAGCTCGCCCGACGATCTCCAGGTCGGGCGCGGCCTCGAAGACCGCCTCCGTGACCTCGGTTCCCGAGCGCACGACGAGTGCGTTCGCGTCGGCGACGGCGTCGAGGAGTGCCTCGCCCTCGACATCGTACGCGGTCTCGACCGTGTGACCCGCTTCCCGCAGTCGTTCGAGACCCGCCTCCGCGATGGGGTCCGTCACGAGTATCTTCATGCGCGTCACATCCCCGTCTGCGGGTATAACCCTTGTTTTCTGGCCGCGCCGCAGCAGACATCGTCGACACCGACGACACGGTCGACACACTGTACGGAGACACGTGCGTCTCGCGGACTGGACTGCCCCCTTCTACGCCGAGATACCCCGTGGTGAACTTCGACGACCGGTCACGAGTTCGCGAGATCAACCGCTCACGGGAAGAGCACGAGAGAAACCGAGGGGTCGACGCGCTCAGCGCCAGGCCGGCAGCGAGGCGGCGTCCGCGAGCGGTGCTGTGAGATAGGCGTCGTCGCGGCTGATGTCTGCGATTACGAACGTCTCGGTGGATCCGTCCTCGACCGAGGCCATGACCTCGGCGTCCGTTGCCACCTCAGCTTCGGCAACACCCTTCGGCGCCATGTGTGAGAATAGGTAACAACCCCCTATAAACCTGCCGGAACGATTCTCAGCGATTGAAACCACGGTGTCGGCCACACGTCAGACGAACGCACGACGTGCGTCGCGTTGCTCGGCCAGCGGCGGTCGAACCGGGTAATGTCAGCCGCGGATCCGTCCGCGTCCGAGCGCGCGCTGGACCGAGGCCGGGTCGGCCGAACCGAACGTGTGAATCAGCCCCCTACTAGCGTCCGATCGGTTGAATCCACCAGTGACGAACAGTAGCGACCGGTTACCGGTGGGCTACCGGGAACCACGGTGTGGCGCGAAAGTGCAAAGTCTTAGTGTGTGCGGGGTGGAATGACCGACACTATGAACGTCGCAGACGTCATGACGCCCCGCGAGGACCTCGTCACCGTCGAACTCCCGGGTACCCGCGACGACGTCCTCGAGTACCTCCAGGAACGGGCGTTCTCGTCGGTCCCAGTCGTCAAAGAGACCGACGAGGGCGAGCAGTTCCGGGGCCTGATAACCCGGACCGACCTGATCGACAACCCCGACGAGGACCAGCTCGCGATGCTCGTCGAAGAGGTCCCCACGGTCGAGAGCGACGCGAGCATCGAGGCGCTCGCGGAACTGATGCTCACCGAGGGCGCCCGGCGCGTCCCCGTCGTCGACGGCCACCTCGAAGGGATCGTCACCATCACCGACGTCGTGAGAGCTATCGCCGCTGGCGACGTGGAGGGTGACGTTCCGGTCGGGGACCTGGCCCGCCGCGCGATCAACTGCGTCTACCAGGGCACGCCGCTCACGGTCGCCGAGCGCGAACTCTCCCACGCCGACATCCCCTACGCCGTGGTGCTGGGCGACGACGGTGACCACGTCGGGATGCTCACCGAAGTCGACGTCATCGACGTCGCGCGCGTCGTCGAAGGCGAGGAGGATACTGGGGGGAGCATCGCCAGCGACGACGACGAGTGGAAGTGGGAGAGCGTCCGGACCGTCGGCAACAGCTACATGCCCACCCGGAACGTCGAACTCCCGACCGGTCCCGTCTCCGAGTTCATGACCGCGGACCTGGTGACCGTCAGCGGCCGCCGCACCGTTCAGGAGGTCGCCCAGCAGATGATCGAGTACGACATCGAGCAGATCCCGCTGGTCTCGGGCGACGAACTCGAGGGCGTCGTCCGCGACATGAACCTGCTGGAGGCGCTGGTATGAGTGAGCTGACGGAACTGGCCAAGCGTCGCGGCTTCTTCGTCCAGACCGCCGGCGCCTACGGCGGCGTCTCCGGCTTCTACACGTTCGGCCCCCAGGGCGCCAGCCTCAAGGACAACATCGAGGACACCTGGCGCGACCGCTTCACCGTCCAGGAGGGCAACATGGAGGTCGACGCCCCGACCATCATGCCCGAACCAGTCTTCGAGGCGTCTGGCCACCTCGACGGCTTCGACGACATGATAGTCGAGTGTCCCGACTGTGGCGAGAGTCATCGAGCAGACCACGTCGTCGAGGACAACACCGACTACGAGGAAGCCGAGGCACTCGGCGCGGAGCGCGTCGGCGAGATCATCGCCGAGTACGAACTCGTCTGCCCCGTCTGTGGCGCGGGCCTGGCCGGCCAGGCCATCGAGGAGTTCAACCTCATGTTCGAGACCAACATCGGCCCCGGTTCCTCCTCGCCGGGCTATCTGCGCCCCGAGACGGCACAGGGCATCTTCGTCGAGTTCCCGCAACTGGCGGAGTACGCTCGCAACCAGTTACCCTTCGGCGTCACGCAGATCGGCCGGGCCTACCGTAACGAGATCAGCCCCCGCAAGTCGCTGGTGCGAGTCCGGGAGTTCTCCCAGGCCGAACTCGAACTGTTCTTCGACCCCGAGGAGGACGAGCCCGACCTCTCGGCTGTCGAGGACGTCGTCGCGCCCTTCTACAGCGCGGCCGCGCAAGAGGGCGAGGACGGCGAGGCCCGCGAGCTGACGATCCGGGAAGCCGTCGACGAGGGCGTCGTCACCGACGAGTGGATCGCCTACTACCTGGGCGTCGCCACCGAGTGGTACGAGTCGATCGGCGTCGACATGGACCAGTTCCGGTTCCGCCAGCACCTCGGCGGCGAACTCGCCCACTACGCCGCCGACTGCTGGGACGCCGAGAGCTACATCACCGGTGACTGGGTCGAGATCGCCGGCTTCGCCTACCGCGAGGACTACGACCTCTCGAACCACCACGAGTACTCCGACGACGACTACACGATATTCAAACAGTACGACGACCCCGTCACCGTCGAGCGTCCCACGGTGGATCCGGACATGAGCTATCTCGGTCCCGAATTCGGCGGTGCGGCGAGCGACGTCGCGAGTGCGCTCGAAGACCTCGCCGAGCGGAATCCCGACGCCTTCCGCGACGCCGAGGACGATCCGGAGGGTGACGCGACCGTCACGGTGGAAGTCGACGGCGAGGCTTACGAGGTTCCGGTGAGTCAGGCCGACTTCGCCGTCGAGGAAGTGACGGAGTCGGGCGAGCACATCATTCCCCACGTCGTCGAGCCGTCGCTGGGTATCGACCGGGCGCTGTACACGGTGCTCGAACACGCCTACCGCGAGGACGAGATCGACGGCGAGGAACGCACCTACCTCGAACTCCCGCCGGAGGTCGCCCCCACGACGGTCGGCGTGTTCCCGCTGATGGACCGCGACGGCCTCGACGACGAGGCGAAGACCGTCGCCGCCGACCTGCGCGAGCGTGGCCTCGCAGTCACCTACGACGACTCGGGCGCCATCGGCCGGCGGTATCGGCGCCAGGACGAGGTCGGCACCCCCTTCTGTGTCACCGTCGACTACGCGACCATCGGCGAGGCAGAGGACCCCGAGGAGGGCGAACCCGGTACCGTCACCGTCCGCGAGCGCGACACGACCGCACAGCGACGCGTCCCCGTCGAAGACCTGGGCGAGACGCTCGAACGACTCCGGGACGGCGACCTCGATTTCGCCGACCTCTAGCGTGGATGGCCGACGACGGCGGCGGACCGGCGACTGCTGACACAGACCACGACTCTGCGGACGAAAGGGCCGAGGAGCGCGCCGCTGTCAGCCCGGAGGTGTCGGTCCCCGACGAGGTCGCCCGTCGCGTCGTCCACGCGAGCACGAGCGTCGTCCCGCTGTCGTACGTCCTGTTCGATTTCGTCACCTGGCGACGCCTCCAGGTCTTCCTCGTCGCTGCGGTTGTCGTGGGACTGGGCCTGGAGCTCGTCAGACTCCGTGCCGACCTGGAGTGGTGGCTGTTCGACCGACTCACCCGCGAATACGAACAGGACAACCTCGCGGGGTACTACCTGGGTGCCGTCGGGATGACGACAGTCGCGCTCGTCTTCCCGCCGGAGGGCGCCGACCCGCTCGTCGCTGCCGTCGCCGCCGACCCGACGCCGGTGGCCGTCCCCGCGATACTGATGCTGACCGTCGCCGACCCCGTGAGCGGTCTGCTGGGGTCGGGAACGCTCCGTCCCGCCAAGGAGGGGTGGGTCCTGCTGGCGACCTTCGGCGTCGCGACGCTGCTGGCGGTACCCTTCGTCCCGTCCCTCGCGGCGGTCCTCGGTGGTGTTGCCGCGACCGTCGCCGACGGCCTCAAGCCGGTTATCCGCGGGTACGTCCTCGACGACAACCTCACCATCCCCGTGAGTGCGGCCGTCACGATGTACGTCGCCGCCCAGTATCTGCCCGCGCTCGGGTGAGAGACCAGCGAACGACGCGGAGGCTATCGACCGTCACCGAGCGGCGTCACGCTGGCACCACCCGTCGTTCGATCACCCCCGAGTACCGCATCAGGAACGTGCCGAGCAGTCCCATGACGAGGACGTACCCGACCGCGAGTGCGGCGATGGTCTCGCCCTGCGGGAGCGCCACGTCGGGGCGGGTGGCGAGCGCCGCGATGACCAGCGAGAACTCCCCGCGGGCGACCAGACCGACGGCGACTCGCACGGACCGGCGCTCGGAGAGGCCGTAGGCCCGCCCGCCCCAGTAGCCGCTGGCGAGTTTGCTCGCGGTCGTGACGAGGACGAGGAGCGCCAGCGGGCCCGCGACGCCGGCGACCAGCGCGGGGTCAGTCTCCAGGCCGATCGAGAGGAAGAAGACCGCAGCGTAGAGGTCCCGCTCGGAGGTGATCACCCGCTCGATGCGGTGGGCGTGGCTGGTCCCGCCGAAGGCTGCCCCGAGGAAGAACGCCGCGACGGCCTCGCTCACGCCCAGTGCCAGCGCGACGCCGCCGACGCCGGCCGCCGCCGCGACTACACGGATGAGCAACTGTTCGTCAGAGCGGGTGTCGAGGAGTCGTTCGAGCAGCGGCGTGCCGTAGGCCGCGAGGAGGACCAGCGCGACGAGGACAGCGAACGCGCGTCCGACCGATATCGCGAGGTCCGCAGTCCCGCCGCCAGCGCCGCCGCTGGTCGCGATTGCGGCGACGACCGCGAGATACACCGCGACGACGACGTCCTCGAAGACGAGCACCCCCAGGATCGCCTCGCTTTCGGGGTCGGCGATCCACCCCAGGTCGATGAGCGTCTTCGTGATGATCGCCGACGAGGAGATGTAGACGATGCCGGCGAGAAAGAGCGCCTCGATGGGCGAGAACCCGAGGACGATCCCCAGGACGAGGCCGACGCCGCCGTTGACGACGAGGTCGACCGTCCCCGCGCCGAGTACCCGGTCACGCGCCGCGGCCAGCCGTTCGAGGTTGTACTCCAGCCCGATGAAAAAGAGGAGGAAGACGATACCCAGTTCGGCCAGGAGGTCGACGAACTCGCGGCTCTCGACGAGGACGAAGTCGAACCCGAACAGCGTCGGGACGTTCGGGCCGACGAGGACGCCGGCGATGAGGTACGCGGGGATCACCGACTGGCCGAGTCGAGAGGCGAGGGCGCCACCCACCGCGAGCACGACGAAGACGACCCCCGCCTGGAGAAGCAGGTCCGGCGCGGCCATCGGTCAGGCGTCGCCGTTTCCGCCGGGGTCGGTCCCGTCGGAGTCGGCCCCGCCGCCCCGCACCAGCGTCTCCAGGGCCTCGTGTTCCTCGCGGGTGCCGAGGCCGACGAGGACGTCCCCTGGTTCGACGGTGACGTCACTGCCGGGATTGGTGACGGTTTCGGTCCCCTGCTGGACGGCGATGACCGAGACGCCGGTCTCGATGCGGACGTTCGCGTCGGGGAGTGTCCGGCCGGCGACCGGCGAGTCCTCGGGCACCTCGATCCACTCGATGATGGCGTCACCGAGCGGGACCGACAGGTCGCCGGCGTCGACGGACTCGAAGTGTGCGCCGGTCAGGATCGAGCCCAGTTGTCGGGCCTGCGTCGCCGTCAGGTCGAACACCTGTTTGCTGTCGGCCTCCGGCTCGGCTCGACGGAACACCTCGCGTCGGCCGTCGTGGTGGTGGACGACCACGGCGCGCTCGCCGCCACCGAGTTCCACCTCGAACTTCCGACCGACGCCCGGGATGTCCGCCTCGTAGACGGTCATGTGTGCGGGTTCGGACAGGGTGGGCTTAAACGTACGCGGCAGTCCGGGCAGCGACAGCGCCTATTCGAGAATCTCGAACACGTCGACTGCTCTGTACTCTTTCCCGCGTTCTTTGCCGGTCACCTCTTCGACGAGGCCGTCCGCTTCGAGGTCGTCGACGACCTTGTAGGCGGTCCGGCGTGACACGTCGAGGTACTCCACGAGGTCCGGTGGCGTGAAATACGGGTACTGGAGCAACTGACGGGCGAACCTGTCCGTACTCGTGTTGCCCGGATAGGTCTCCTCGTAGCGGTCCTGCAGTTCCCGGAGTCGGTGAGTCCGGTCGTACGACGTCTTCGCCTGCGTTCGGAGCCCTTCGAGGAAGAACGTGAGCCACTCGTCCCACGCACCCTCCTCGCTCACCGCACGCATGCGCTCGACGTACTCGACTTTGTGACGGTTGAAGTACGCGCTCGGGTAGATATACGGACTCTCGAGATACCCTTCACTCGCCAGGTAGAGGATGATGAGGAGGCGACCGAGTCGGCCGTTCCCGTCCGAAAACGGATGCACCGTCTCGAAGAAGTAGTGGACGATGGCTGCGTCGACGAGCGGATGATACTGTCCACCCATCTGGACGTACGACTCGAGTGAGTGCATGAGTGCGTCGAGCCCTTCCGGCGATGGCGGGACGAACGGACGCTGTCCGGACCGTGGACTCGTGAGGTGGACCATGTGGTCACGGAAGTCGCCGACGACGTCACCCTCGTTCCGGACGTCTTCGAGGATCATCGAGTGGAGTTCTTTGACGAGCGAGAGCGTTATCGCGTCTCCATTCTCGATTCTGTCGAGCCCGTAGGTGAGCGCATTCTCGTAGTTGAGCGCCTCTTGCAGGTCTTTCTCGACCGTCGCGTCCGTCTCACCGGACGGATGTCGCGTGTGATACGCCTCGACGTCCTGGAACGCGACGTCGGCACCTTCGATGCGTGCGGATTCGACAGCCTCGATACGAATGAGAGAGGTGTAGAGGACCGCCGAGAAGTCGACGGTCGAACTGATGCCGTCGACACGACCGATCTGATACGCGGCATCGGCCACCAGGTCGTGTGTTTCCTCGGAGATTTCGAGTTTCGGCTCTATCGGGAGCGGGTCCGGTGAATAGTACGGTTCCGGGTGGTAGGGGACGTACGCTCCCGGTGCAATATCCGGAAGCTCTCTCGTGGGCATCTCGATAGGACGACTATCTCGCCCTGTTGGTATAGTTGTTTTTATAGTAAGTATACGGAAGACCCGTTCGAAGACGTTCGTGTGAAACTGAGCGTGGATAATATACGTGCAAACGTCGGCACGGCGCCTGCGGATAGTTTAGTAGATACAAGTACATCATTGACCGCCGTCGCACGCTTAGTTCACCGGAAATCTGAGGAGTGCGCCGACGCCGAACGTCTCACCGAAACGCGCGCCGCGGTCCGAGCCGTCAGAGACGACGACCGTCTCACCGCCCTGTTCGGCGACGGCCGTCTCGATCTCCTCGCGAGTGTCGCCCGACACGTCGGTTGCAACGAGTGCGGTGTCGACAGCACCGTACTCGGCCGCCTGCAGGACATCCTCGACGCCGTAGGCGACCGGGTCGTCGTCGCGGAGTCGCCCGAAGAAGTCCTCGATGTGTTCGCGAACGGCGCGCTGTTCGGCGTCGAGGAGTTCGGCCTGTGCCGCGTCGACGAGGTCGTGGAGACCCTGTTCGGTCGCGTACTCGACCCCGTAGGTCCCGAGCAGGCGGTCGCGGAGTCGATGGTCGAGATAGTCGCCGTCGACGAACTGCCCTGCGGTGCCCATCGACCCGCCGACGACGACGCCGGTGACCGATTCGTCGTCCGCGTTGTCTGCGCTGTTGCCGCTGGCGTCGCTGCTACTGGGGTCACCACCAGTGCCGGTCTCCCCGAGGAAGGCTTCTTCGGCGGTGGCGGCGACTTCCTCGAAGAACTCGTGGGCCTGGCGGGCCCGCTCGCGCTCGAAGCGCTTGGCAGACTGTCCACCGGCCCGCGAACTGCCCATGACCTGGCTCTCGAAAGTGCGGTCGGGGACGACCCGCTCACCCAGGAGTCGTCCGACGGCAGCACGGCCGCGTTCGACGACGACGAGTCCAAAGGTCTCGCCGGGCGCGACGGTGGCTTTCACGGGGTCAAGGTGAAACCGGTTGTCACACCGGTAGGTGCTCTCGGTGATCGGTTCGGGCAGGTCGTCGAAGACTGCCGAGACGAGGTCGCCGTCGACGACGCCGGCACAGACCGCGAGTCCGCAGTCCGGTGTTGTTTCGTAGGGACGGAGCAGTCGCTGGATGCGTTTCAGGGCGCGGCGGACGCGCGTTCTGGTGCGCTTGGACCTGATGTTCTCGGCACCGGCGTGTTCGCGAGCGACCCGCTCACGGGTAGTGGCGAGCGAGTCGCCGGCGGGAACCGTCACCGTGACGAGTTCGGTGCCGGCGCCTTCGGTCGATTCGAGTTGTTCGATACGGTCGCGGAGCGTGGCGTGTGACATTGCGGTGGTGGGTGTCGGATGATCGGGACAGGTGATCGGGAAGCGATGCCCGTGCCGTGACCATCGCGGGGCTTCACGAGGCCTCGCGAGGGCCGTCACCACCGTCTTCAACTGAAAAGTTCGGAGTCGCCACTCACGACCGCGGTGAACCCGCGACCGCGCATACCGAACGCATGGTCGGGCTGTGAGTGGTTCATACCACCATCGAGGCACGTTCGACGGAAAACTGTTCCGCGAGTGTGCCACTCGATATCGAAGGCCGGCGAGATGGACGAGCGACGAGCCCCCGAAATTTCACTTCCACCGCGCTACCTGAACCCTTAACAGCGGGCGCGGCCAACGAATCGGCAATGGCAGCTACTGACGAGGGCGAGGGGGACGAGGCGTTCGTCTCCGGGCCGTTGCTGGTCGACGGCGTCCTGGAGGACCGCCGCTACCAGCGCCGACTGGCCGACGCCGCGCTGGAGGGGCACACGCTGGTCTGTCTCCCCACCGGCCTCGGGAAGACCACCGTCAGCCTGCTGGTGACCGCCGAGCGACTCGCCGGCGAGGTGATCAACAAGTCGCTGCTCCTGGCGCCGACCAAGCCCCTCGTCACCCAGCACGCCGAGTTCTACCGGGCGGCGCTGGACGTGCCCGACGACGAGATCGTCGTCTACACGGGCGAGACGCGTCCCGACGACCGCGCCGACCTCTGGCAGGGCGCACGCGTGGTCGTCGCCACCCCCGAAGTCGTCGAGAACGACCTGGTGGGTTCGCGGATCGACCTCTCGGACGTGGTTCACTGCACCTTCGACGAGTGCCACCGCGCGACCGGCGACTACGCCTACACCTACATCGCCGAGCGCTACCACCAGCAGGCCAGAGACCCGCTCGTGACCGGGATGTCCGCCTCACCCGGCGACGACGAGGAGTCGATACTGACCGTGTGTGCGAACCTCGGCATCGACAGCGTCGAGGTGATGACCGAAGCGGACGCCGACGTCGCCGAGTACACCCACGACACCTCCGTCGACTACGAGCGCATCGAGTTACCGGAGGCAGTTATCGAGGTCCGGGACGCCCTGCAGGACGTCATCCGGGACCGGCTGACGAAGCTCAAGGAACTGGGCGTGACGAACAAGACCGCCCCCGACGTCTCCGAGCGGGAGATCCAGCGGATCCAGGGGAAGTTGCGCGAGCTGATGGACAACGACCAGTCGGAGGGCTACCAGGGGATGAGCTTCCTGGCGGAGGTGCGGAAGTTGCGGACCGCGGTAACCTACGCCGAGACCCAGAGTGTCGAGTCCTTGCGCCGGTACCTGGAGCGCCAGCGCGAGGCTGCGCGTACGTCCGGGGCGTCGAAAGCCGACCAGCGGATGGTCTCGGAACCGAACGTCCGGGAGGCGATGCGGAAAGCGGAGGACTACGACGACCTGCACCCGAAGTTCCGGAGGACGCGAATGTTGCTGGCCCAGCGACTCGGCATCGAGGGCGGCGAGCGCGTCATCGTCTTCACCGAATCCCGCGACACGGCGGAGACGCTGACCGACTTCCTCGGCGAGCACTTCCAGACCCGGAAGTTCGTCGGGCAGTCCGACACCGACGGCAGCGACGGGATGACCCAGAACGAACAACAGGAGACGCTCGACGACTTCCGTGCCGGCGAGTTCGAGGTGCTCGTCTCGACGTCCGTTGCCGAGGAAGGGCTGGACGTCCCCGAAGTCGACCTCGTGCTCTTCTACGAACCGGTGCCGACGGCCATCCGCGCCATCCAGCGCAAGGGGCGGACCGGACGCCAGACCGAGGGTGCCGTCTCGGTGCTGATGGCCGAGGACACCCGCGACGAGGCCTACTTCTGGAAGGCAAAGCGCGACCAGAAACAGATGCGCGAGGAGTTGCGCTCGCTGAAATCCGTCGCCGAGAAGATCGAGGCCGCGATCGGCAGCGAACAGGCCGCCGTCGACGCGTTCGAGGAGGCGAGTGCGGTTCCATCCGAAACAGAGGGTGAAGAGGCAACCGACTCGCAGGATGCCGACGACCGAACCGGCGCGGACGACAGACCGGACGACGAGCGTGGCGGAGACGATGCCGATAGTGGCGACGATGCGAGCGACGATACCGACAGTGGCGACGGCGACGACAGTGGCGACGGCGACGACAGTGGCGACGGCGACGACAGTGGCGACGGCGACGACAGTGGCGACGGCGACGGTGACGGCGACACAGTCAGTGAAGACGACGATGGCGACGCCGTTCCACCGGAAACAGGGGGCGAAAGCGGAACCGACTCGCAACCGTCCAAGGAGCGATCCGAAACCGGGGCCGACGGGCAGGCGGGACTCGACGCGTTCGCGAGCGGAACCAGCGACGGAGGGGACGCCGGTGAAACCCCGGACAACGCCGATGGAAGCCCTGACGACGCCGGTGAAACCCCGGACAACGCCGGAGACACCAGCGAGACCGAGGAGACCGAAGAGGGTGCGACGCCGGTACCGAGTGCGGACGACGGGGACGCGGTGGAGATCGTCGTCGACCAGCGCGAACTGGACTCCTCTATCGCGAAGGACCTCTCCCGGCGCGAGGAGGTCGAGACACGCCTGGAGACGCTCGCGGTGGGCGACTACGTGCTCTCGGACCGGGTCGTCGTCGAGCGCAAGACCGTCTCGGACTTCCTCGATACCCTGACCGGCGGCGACGAACGCTCGATGTTCGAGCAACTGAAAGACGCGAGTCGGAACTACGCGCGCCCGGTCGTCGTGGTCGAGGGCGGCGACCTCTACGGCGAGCGCAACGTCCATCCCAACGCCATCCGCGGCGCGCTGGCCTCGCTGGCGGTGGACTTCGGCGCGAGCGTCCTCCGCACCGACGACGAGGGCGAGACCGCAGAACTCCTGCGCGTCGTCGCGTCTCGCGAGCAGGAAGACGCCGACAGGACCGTCAGCGTCCACGGCGAGAAGAGTTCGAAGACACTCGCCGAACAGCAGGAGTACGTCGTCGCCGCCGTCGCCGAGGTGGGACCCGCCACCGCACAGAGTCTCCTCGACGAACTCGGCAGCGTCGAGGCGGTCATGACCGCGGACGTCGAGACGCTCAAGGAAGCCCACGGCGTCGGCGACGTCACCGCCGAACGCATCCGCGAGGTCGTCGCCAGCGACTACGACGGTTGACCGGATGCGGGTGCGGTTCTGGCGACTGTCTGGCCGATTCAGGAGTGCCCGACTCGCCCTCACAGGTTCAAGAGTGCCGGGCCAGCTGGCAAACTGCCATAGGTGTCATTTCGAATGGTCGACTGTGTGTGTCGATCGTCCCGAGTGTAGGAATAGACGATACGAAGGCTATCACGCCTGAATTCCGGCTGAACCGGGGACGGGGCCATCGATCGACCCCTCGTTTCCAATCGAGAAATAGAGAGATCCAAAGAACGAATATCCCAGGGGTAAAAGCTAGGAACGAAACCGGGAGTCACGATGAGCGACGGGATGCAGTGGATAGTCAGGTTCGAGTTGCCGAACGGGGGACCGGGACCGGAGACGGTCGCGAGTGACGACCTCGCCGTGGAGTTCGACGCGGTAGTGGTGCTCCTGTTGCGTGACCACTACTGTCAGGTCTCCCGGAACCGGGCGTCGGCCTACAGCGACGCCATCGACTCGTTCCTCGACGAGGACGTGGCGGTCGTGGCCGCCCTCCCCGACACGGACGACCGCGCCGCCTACTGGCGCAAGCGCTACGATCTCGGCTTTCCCGTCCTCTCCGACCCCTCCGACGTGACGCCCGAGTCGACCGAGACCGCCGACACCGCGGGTGGGGCCAGCTCCCGGTCCGGACCCGGTTCGTCACCGGCTGCGATGGCCGACGGGACTCCCCGCTTCGACGCCTTTTCCGACGTCGAACTCGGCGTCGATTCGCTTCCCGGGGTCGGCGTTCTCGACACGACCTCGAAGTTCCCCCGTCTCGTCCACACCGAAGGCGGCGACACCATCCAGGACTGCCCCACAGCCGAGGAAGCACTGGACGCCGCGACCGACCTCGTCTCGTGAGGCTCACGGGAGTTCCGTTTCTGCAGGCGTCACGAAGTTCCGTTTCGACACCGCCGAGAGTTCCGTTTCGACCCCCGGAGGAGTTAGTACAGCTCGCGCCGTAGAAGGGGTGTGAGACCGCTCGCGCTCACGTTCGGTGGGTTCCTCATCGCGCTCGCCGCCTACACCGTCCGTGACCCGCGCTGGTGGGTCAGGTGGCGCGAGCGCGAGTACAAATTCGAGCAGACCAGGATGTTCGCCGAAGCACAGGAACAGTGGTGGGGCCACGTGTTCGCCTACCTCTGCTGGTGGACGGGGCTGTTTCTGGTCGTGGTCGGGTTCGCACCGTCGTAGCCTCCGGCTTCGCGGCGGTCCCGTGGAATCCCCGGTGGTCGTGAGGAATCGCCGGTGGTCGTGAGGAATCCCCGGAGATCGATGGGAGAGTCAGTACGAGGAGAGTGCCGACAGCGCCTCGGCCGCTTCGCGTGCGGCGGCGAGGTGGTCTTTCGCGCGACGCGGGTCGTCACAGCGCTCGGCCTGTCGCGCCTGAGTGAGCAGGGTCCGGGTCAGCGACTGGCGGGCGGCCCCGAGTTCGTCGGCGACGTCCCCGGACGGTTCGGGGATCTGTGGTGAAGTCGTCGGTTCCGGCGCGGGTGCTTGCGCCGGTGAAGTCGCCGGTTCTGGCGAAGGAGTCGGCTCCGGATGCTCGCTCTGGTGCTGTGCGGCCGTGTCACTCCCGGCGTCGACGGACGCCGTGTCGGCACCGTTCGAGTCGACCTGCGCACTCTGCCCGTCGGCGACCGCTCCAGCATCAGCCGTCGGATTGTCAGCGTTCGCGGCCGGTGAACCCTGATCCTCCGCGCTCACGTCCCCGTCCTCTGTGCTCGCGTCTGCGCCGCTCTCGGCGGCGTCTGCTTCGCCGGCTTCCTCAGCGGCGGCGGTTGCGGCCTCAGCCTCGTCCGCACTCTCCTCGGCGGCGGCCTCGTCCGCGGGCGCGACGGGTTGCTGGCAGGTCGGGCAGAACTCTTCGCCGTCGTAGCGGAAGATGGGGTCGCCACAGTTGTTACAGTGGGCGTTGGTCATCGTCGCGCCTTTGAGGAGGAGTTCGCTCATCTGCTCTGTCGACTTCCGTTTCTCCTGTTCGCGCTCGTATTTCTCGCGAAGTCGCTCGCGCTCGGCTTCCTTGTCGAAGTCGCTCATACCAGTCAGTGGCCGGCGACGAATGAAAAGCGCGTCGGCACGAACGTGCTCGGCCCCAGTGTCTGGAGGCACCGCTGCCCCTACGATATTCGACGATCGTGGAATCCAATTGTGGCGAATGACGGACTGTCTCCGGCGGTTTCGAAACTCTTACCCCGAAACGTGGGGGAGATTGACGTGGTATGACGAAAATTAGCATCGTCGGTGCGGCAGGCACCGTCGGGGCGGCGGCGGGGTACAATCTCGCACTGCGTGACATCGTCGACGAACTGGTCTACGTGGACATTCCCGAACAGGAAGACGTCACCGTCGGGCAGGCGGCCGACACGAACCACGGCGTCGCCTACGACGCGAATACTACTGTGCGCCAGGGCGAGTACGCCGACACCGCGGGCTCGGACGTGGTGGTCATCACCGCCGGCATCCCGCGCCAGCCCGGCCAGTCACGACTCGACCTGGCCGGTGACAACGCCGGCATCATCGACGACATCGGCTCGTCGCTGGCCGAACACAACGACGATTTCGTCACCGTGACGACCTCGAACCCGGTCGACCTGCTCAACCGCCACCTCTACGAGACCGGTGACAGGGCTCGCGAACAGGTCGTCGGCTTCGGCGGTCGACTGGACTCCGCGCGCTTTCGCTACGTGCTCTCGGAGCGCTTCGACACGCAGGTCGGCAACGTCGAGGCGACGATTCTGGGCGAGCACGGCGACGCGCAGGTCCCCGTCTTCTCGAAGGTCCGCGTCGACGGCACCGACCCCGAGTTTTCGGGTGAGGAGAAAGAGGAGATCCTCTCCGACCTGCAGGAATCGGCGATGAACGTCATCGAGCGCAAGGGCGCCACCGAGTGGGGGCCCGCCACCGGCGTCGCGCACATGGTCGAGGCTATCCTGCGGGACACGGGCGAGGTCCTGCCCGGGTCCGTGGTTCTGGACGGCGAGTTCGGACTGGACGGCGTCGGGCTGGGCGTCCCGGTCAAACTCGGGTCGAACGGCGCCGAGGAGATCGTCGAGTGGGACCTCACCGACGAGGAACGCGAGCAACTCGGCGAGGCCGCTACCAAGCTGAGCGACCAGTACGACGAGATCGCATAAGCTCGACGGTCCACACGGTCGTCGGAACGTACCACTCACCGGCTCGTGGGACCGGTGCCGGGACCCTCGGATACCTCTCCCAGCCGGTCGCCACAGCCGCTCTCGACCGCTTCCTCTGCGACGCGTTCGCCGAGCAGCGACGCCCACTCCGAGACGTGTGACTCGGTTCGCCGTGACATGTGAGAGACCCTCGGTTGGGTTATCTCCGCGCGAAACTATAATGATTGTGCCTTCCCCGGTCGACAGTTGCAGTCGAATAGAAACAGTCCCGTACGCGACCGAAACGATCCCGGGATCAGCGTCGTATCCAATCTAGAACTGACAGCGTCGTACCCGATCCAGAACTGGAATTTAAACGTCCGCGTCACGCCAGGTTTCGGGCACCTGGATGCTGTAACGGCCGTCCTCCCGGAGCGCGATGATGTACTCCTCGCGGTCGTAGAGTTCCATGAGGTTGAGTTCGTACTGGCCGGGTTCGACGACGCGGATGCTCTCGAACTGCTCGTTGAGTTCCTTCCGGAGTTCGGCGACGTCCGGCCGGTCGGCCGTCTCCGTGTCGGGTTCGGAGACTTCCGTCCGCGAGTCGGACGCCGATTCCGGTTCCGATTCCGACTCCGGGATCGACGTCGAGTCAGCTCCGTCGCCCTCCGACGGTTCGGACTCCGAACCCCCGGGGAGTTCGTCGGCCGTCGCGAAGCCACTCCGCGCATCGGCCTGTGCGGTGTCTTCGTGTGTCTCCTCCGCGACCGGGTCCGACTCGGCGACGATTATGTCGTCGTCCGTCTCCTGGTCGGGTGCTGTATCCGTCGATCCGTCGCTTCCCGAGTCACCGCCGGGGGGCTGGGCGGCCGTCGCGTCCGGGCCAGCCGAACCGCCGACGAGATCGCGGACCGTCGCCGCCGCCGAACCGACCGTCCGACTGACCGTCTCGCTACGCGACGGCGAGAGGTCGTCTATCGACTCCTCGCTGTCGTCGCTTCCGGCCGTGGCGGTCCGGTCGACGGCCCCGGTGTTCGTCCCGATTCCAGTTCCAGTGTTGGTCCCGTCGCTCGTCGCGGGCTCGGGTTCACTGACGTCGTCGGAACCGTCGCCGGTGTCGTCGGGAGCCTGACGGTCATCGACCGGTTCGGGATCGCCGTCGAACCCTTCGGGTCGGAACTGGAACTTGGTGCCCGAACAGTCCGGACAGCCCGACAGCATCTCCTTGGAGCCGTCGGCGAACGTCCGGCCGCAGTTCGTACACTGGTGGGGCATCTCGTCTCGTCTACTTGCGCGAGACCAGCGCGCTGATGAGGGTCTCGTCTTTGTGGAGCGTCTCGATCTGGTTGGCCGGGCCGATGACGGTGAGTTTCTTCGTCTCCTCGCGACCCATCAGGCGGCCCAGCAGACTGGAGTCGTCGGCCTTGGACTGCGGGTAGGTCTCGATCTCGATGCCGTTGAACTCGTCCGGGCTGATCTCGGTCATCGTCACCTCGATCAGTCGGGACTCCTCGTCCGGTGTCAGCCCGGATTCGAGGATGACGATGTTGCCCTCCCGGACCCCGTCCAGGATAGTCCGGATCTTCTCCATCGTCGTCTTCCCGTCCATGCGCTCGGCGCTGATCATGTCGATCTGGACGCCGGTTCCGTCGTCGCCGTCTGGGTGTTTGGCTTCCGGCATCGCTCTCACCCGAAGTACTCCGCGATCTGGTCGTACACTTCGTCCATGTTGTCACCTTCCAGCGCCGACAGCGGGGTCGTCTCGTGTTGCGGGAACGCGTTTCGGATCCGCTGGACGCTCGCCTCTTCCAGGTCGATCTTGTTCGCGAGAATCAGAACGGGGAGGTCCTGGCTCTCGATGATGCCGATGAGCATCGTGTTCACCTGGGTGAACGGGTCCTCCGCCGCGTCTAAGACGTAGATCACGCCGTCGACGTCCTCGCGGAGCCAGTGCATGGCCTCTGCGACGCCCTCGGTCGCCTCCCGCGACCGCCGGACGGCGTCGTCTTTCTCCATGTCGTGTTCCAGGAACTCGGTGTAGTCGACCTTCGTCGTGACACCCGGCGTGTCGACGATGTCGATAGTCACCGTCTTCCCGTCCCGTTCTATCTCGACGTTCTCCTTGCGCCGTGCGCGGCGCGTCTCGTGAGGAACGTGACTCTCCGGCCCGACCGCGTCGCCGGTCCAGTCACGCGCGATCCGATTCGCGAGTGTCGTCTTCCCCGCGTTCGGCGGACCGTAGATGCCGATCCGCTTGGGGTCCTCCTCGGAGAACAGCGTCGATGCCGCCCGTGAGATGCTGTCTTTCAGGTTCGTGAGCAGTCCCATCCTATCCTCCGCGCCGTGGGGCGCGTCTGCCCGATGTACCCGCCCCGATTCACTTAAGCCTACGTCAGACATATATAAAAAATACGATTTATTCAGGAAGAATATGGGGGATTGAGGCGGGTCAGTCCCCGATATTTTGCTGTGGCGCCCTCTTTCTATACCGTTCGTGACACTGCGGTACGGATCGGGCGCGAACAGAAACGGAGTCCCGGGTCCGGACAGGACTGTCGTCGTCCGGGCAGATTCTGTCACCGTACGGCAGTTCAGAGGACTACGCTACGCCGTGGCCTCACGCAGGACGACGTAGCCAGCGAGTGCGACGGTCGAGAGGACAGTGCCGACCACGACCACCGACATCGGGACCCGATAGCCGAGATTCCACCCGAGGACGAGCAGATCGAGCGCATCGAACAGCGCGGTCACGCCGAGGACGAGAGCGTCGATCGAGTGGGGATCGTTCGGTATCTTCAGCGGGAACGAATCAACTGCGACGCAGATCCCACAACGGGAGGAGTCAGGACTGCATGGCGGGAGGAGCCAGGAGTGTGTTTGTGTGTGACCGGAGTCACTGTCCCAGCCTACTTCGATTCCCTACACCCCCACCCCTTCGTTTCGAGTGGAACCTCGCGAAAGGGTGGGGGATGGAGCTGGGATCGGAGTCATAGGAGAGTGACGTGACCCGACGATCTGTAGAGTGGAATTACCTGAGAGTATCCTAGACCCTCTAGAAATCACTACTAGTTATCTCGGAGTTATCTAGACCGATTACGTCTCCAATACTAGAAAGGTAAGTGCGTGAAAATTAGTTTTCTCTCTAGTGCGGATTCGATTTAAGCGAGTATGTATTAAATCTTTCTCTTGCAATACTCAAACAAACCCCCTCCCCACCCCCCACCCACCCTTTTCCCTCGTTCCACTCGAAACGAAGGGGTGGGGGGGTTCGGGTCTATTCTCCGGATACTCGCTCCTGTGGGCTGATCTTATCATCATATCGTCACCTCTCGTCGGCGTTCGGTCACTTCTTCTGAGATCCTGTCACCTGTTCGTTCGGACCAGAGAGCTCGCTCGTTCTCCCGGCCACGGTCGACGGACGCGATCAACGGACTGTCCCCGAGCGGGCCGAAAGCTCGTACCTGGCGACTTTCAGGGCTGATTCACCGGATCTTATACTCTCCCGCTACGCAGTTCTCTGGCTCGCCGACCGCCGGTAACCAGCAGTGACCGAAATATTTAATATCTCTACAACCACGGGTTCTTGTGGTTCAACTGGACGACCGGGGTTCGCCAATACTGGTGGACGGTGGCGAATTCCGGTGTGTGAGTCGCGCTCGCGGTTCGCGCGGCTTGGTTTCCACTCGAAACAGAGGGGTTCGAATCGGAGTATGAGTGACGGGAACGAATCGGATCAGGACACGACGCTCGACTCGAATCGGTTCGTCGACGAAGACGAAGACGGTCACGAACCGTCCGCAGCACCGGCTGTGGAATCGGACGCGGGGAGCGACAGCGACTCCGTTCCCGACGTCTCGACGGACCTGGGTTCCACCGACGACGACATAGATCCCTCGCTGCTGGACGACGTCGTCCTCGACGAGATCGAAGACGACGACGACTCCGGCGAGGCCTCGCGCGGACTGTTCGACGACCTCCTCGAGGGTGACCCGATATTCGAGAACAAGGAGGTCCTCCGCCCGTCCTACACCCCGCGCAAACTCCCCCATCGCGAGGAGCAGATCAACAACATGGCGACGATCCTCGTCACCGCCCTCCGCGGGGACACCCCCTCGAACATCCTCATCTACGGGAAGACCGGCACCGGCAAGACCGCCAGCGCGAAGTTCGTCAGCGAGGAACTCGAGTCCACCTCCGAGAAGTACGAGGTCCCCTGCGAGGTCGAGTACATCAACTGCGAGGTGACCGACACCCAGTATCGCGTGCTCGCCCAGCTCGCCAACAAGTTCATCGACAAGAACGAGGCCGTCATCGACGACCAGCTCGCCGAACTCACGGATCTCCGCGAGCGCGCACGCGAGGACACGACTGCACTCGCCGACACCGAATACGACTCCGTCGACGCACTCTCGGCCCGTATCGAGGACCTCGAAGCCGACCGCGAGGAGTTCGAACAGGTCCCGATGACGGGGTGGCCCACAGACCGGGTCTACAGCACCTTCTTCGACGCCGTCGACTACCACGAACGCGTCGTCGTCATCATGCTCGACGAGATCGACAAACTCGTCGAGAAGAGCGGCGACGACACCCTCTACAACCTGTCGCGGATGAACTCCGAGCTCGAATCCTCGCGCGTCTCCATCATGGGCATCAGCAACGACCTGAAGTTCACCGACTTCCTCGACCCGCGGGTCAAATCCAGCCTCGGGGAAGAGGAGATAGTCTTCCCGCCCTACGACGCCAACCAGCTCCGGGACATCCTCAATCACCGCGCCGACGTCGCCTTCGAGGACGGTGCCCTCACCGACGACGTCATCCCGCTCTGTGCCGCCTTCGCCGCACAGGAACACGGCGACGCACGCCGGGCGCTCGACCTGCTCCGGACGGCGGGTGAACTCGCCGAACGCGACCAGACGGACGTCGTCGACGAGAACCACGTCCGCAAGGCCCAGGAGAAGATCGAACTCGACCGAGTCGTCGAAGTCGTCCGGACGCTCCCGACCCAGTCGAAGCTCGTCCTCTTCTCTATCATCACCCTCGAGAAGAACGGCGTCAACAACATCAACACCGGCGAAGTCTACAACGTCTACCAGCGACTCTGCGAGGAGATCGACGTCGACACGCTCACCCAGCGCCGCGTGACGGACCTCATCAGCGAACTCGACATGCTCGGCATCGTCAACGCCGTCGTCGTCAGCAAGGGCCGCTACGGCCGCACCAAGGAGATCTCTCTGTCGGTCCCCATCGCCGAGACCGAGGCGGTTCTGATGTCCGACTCCCGGCTCTCGGACATCGAGGACACCCAGCCGTTCGTCCAGATGCGCTTCGACAGCGACAACTGAGAGACGGCGCGTCGTAGAGACGGCGCATCGTAGAGACGGCACGTCGTAGAGACGGCACGTCGTAGAGACCTGCTCCGCTACCGGAGTTGCTTCTCCATATCGACGACCTGTATCTCCACAGCGGTACCGTGGAGAGTGATCGGTTTCTGGTGTGTCCCGACGCGCTCGTAGCCGACTCGCTGGTAGAACGGGACGGCGTTCGTCGACGCCTCGACGGAGACTGACTCGACCCCCTGTGACCGAAGACGCCGCTCGATCGCCTCGCTCAGCGACGTTGCAATGCCCCGGTGCTGGTACGCAGGGTCGACGTACAGTTTGTCGAGTTCGGATTCGGCGATGGACGCCTCGGCGAATCCAGCGATCTCCCCGTCCCGTTCTGCCACGAGAAATACTACTCCCGGGTCGTCGAGCGGGTAGGACGTCGCCGCTGCACCGGACTCCCATACAGCGAGTTCCTCGTCGTCGTACGTCGAATCCTCGACGCCTCGAACCGACGCGACGTGTGTCCGGCTGATCGCCTCCCGATCGGCTGGCGCTCCCTCGCGAATCCGTCCCATTACTGAGTACGTCGGCGGCGGGAACAAATGGAACTGGCGCCCCCGTGGTAGCGACTCACTCACCGTTGTCGAGGACGATTTCGACTCGACGAGGTGCCGGTGCAATCCCCGTCGCTCGGCTGGGTACCGGTGCAATCCCCGTCGCTCGGCAGGACGACCGCCACGGATTCGACGGGCTACGTCTCTCGGTCTACCGGTCGACCGGTACTCGACACCGTTCACAGCCTGGCGGCGCACCGGCGGTGACGGTTCCGAAGACGCCGTTGGCACAGCGGTCCGACCGGAGTCGGATACAGCCCAGGAGCGGGATCCGCACTTCGGCGGTGCCGACGACCCAGGACGGTTTGACGGGGCCGCTCAGCTGGTCGACCTGGTCGTAACGGCTGTTCGCGTCGCCTTTCGTGATGAACCCGGCGTGGGGCGCCGGACAGTTGGGGAGTGCTTCGTCCGTGGAGTTGCCACAGGCGCTGTAACGGCCGAGAGACTGCTTGTCGGCCTTGTCGTACCAGTTCTCGCTCTCGTTGACCCAGAACATCGCCCGGTGGATGATCGGCGTCGCGTCGCCGTTCCCGTCCGGTTTGTAGACGATGACGTCGCCCTGCCGCTGGAACTTCCGGTAGTCGGCGTCGGTCGTCTCCCCGACTCTCGCGGTCACGACGCCGGTGTCGTCGTGGGCACCTTCGCCGGGGAAGCGCGTCTCCTCCATCACGAACACGAGGTCACCGGTCTTCATGTGGGGCGTCATGCTCGGGCTCTCGACGGCGACCATCGGCGGCCACACGCCGCTGACCGCGAACAACAGCGCGCCCACCAGTAACACCGCCACCGCGCTGTTGACGACGTCGTAGACGAAGACTCCCCAGTCTGTTCCGTCGTCCTCGTCCGCGGGGTCGTCATCGTCCAGTTTCCGGGGTCTATCTCGGTCGACTTCCGCGGTCCCGTTCGTCACCCCGCCCTCGATCTCGTTTCTGTGACCGCCCGCGGTCGTCGGGTCTCCCCCGTTCGCCGACGGACAGTCCTCGCGGCTCCCGCCCTCTGACTCCCCGACGCCTGCCGGTGAGCCGTGGTCGTCGGTATCGTCGTCCGCCGGTCGAGTGCGCTCGCCGGTATCGTCGTCCGCTGGCGGGTCGCTGTCGTCCGCGGTTTCGCGTGGCGGAGTGTCTTCTGGCGGATCTTCGGAGTGATCTTCGGGAGGGTCAGAGAGAGGAGAGTCGGACGGCTCGCGGTCGCCGTCGTCGGGCGGACTCATTGCCCGCCACTTGGCGTACTCGCGGTTTGAATGTTCTGACCGAGGGGGCGTCTCACTTCCGACTGTGCTGGCCCGGAGCGAGCGCGTCGCATCTGGCCCGGGCGACCGTGTCGCAACCGTTTTGCTGGCCGCCGCCGACCACCGACTGTGTCCCTGGAGACACCGGTTCGGGTCGCGAGCGAACTCGCCAGGCGAGGCTACAACGCCGACCCCGAGGCGGTCACGCTCATCGCCGGCGCGAACGACCCGGCGACGGCTCTGGAACGTACACTCGAAACGGTCCCCGAAGACGCCGTCAAACTCACCGCCGACCACGTCAAATCGGTCATCGAAACCCGCTCCAGGTCCGACGAAACGCACGCTCCTCCCGAAACTCCGACCCCCGGTGACTCCACCGACGACGCGTCCCCCACCGCCGACGAAGACCCCTCTGTTTCGACTGGAACCGGCCGGCAACAATCGCCTGATAGCGGTGTCAACTCTCCAGTCGAAACGAAGGGGGTTGAGGAGGACTCACACGACGCGGTCGCCGGCGGAACGCGGGGGGAGTCGACCGCCAGCGCGGCCACGACCGATAGTGCGGCCTCGCCCGATAGCGCGGGCACAGCCGCGACCCCGCCGGAGCGGTCGATCGAAGTCCCGGGGGAATTTTCCAGTACGGGGACGGGTGAGTACGAGGACTTCGTCGCGGTGTTCCGGAACCGCTACGAGAAACTCTCGAAACTCCTGCGCTCGCGGGTCAACCACCGGCCGACTCGTGCGCTACGCTCGATGGCGGGCAACAGCGAGGCCGCGGTCGTCGGGATGGTCTCTGACATTCGCTCGACGGCGAGCGGTCACTGGCTGGTCGAACTCGAGGATACGACCGGTACGTTCCCGTGTCTCGTGATGAAAGACCGGGACTTTGCGAGTCTCGTCGACGAGCTCCTGCTCGACGAAATCATCGCGGTCGAGGGGAACCTCGCCGATGACGGGAACATCCTGTTCGTCGACGCGATGTACTTCCCGGACGTCCCCCGCACCAACTCCCCCTCTACTGCCGACAGGGAGGTGTCCGCCGCACTCGTCAGTGACGTCCACGTCGGGAGCCAGGAGTTCACCGCCGACGCCTGGGAGCGGTTCGCCGACTGGCTCCACACCCCCGAGGCCGACCACGTCGAGTACCTCCTCATCGCGGGGGACATGGTCGAGGGCGTCGGCGTCTACCCCGACCAGGACGAGGAACTCGACATCGTCGACATCTACGAGCAGTACGAACAGTTCAGCGAGCACCTCAAATCGGTCCCCGGCGACATGGAGGTCGTCATGATCCCGGGCAACCACGACGCCGTCCGCCTCGCCGAGCCCCAGCCGGCGTTCGACGAGGAGCTGCGCGACATCATGAGCGCCCACGACGCCCGCATCGTCGCCAACCCCTCGACGGTCACGGTCGAGGGCGTCGACGTGTTGATGTACCACGGCGTCTCCCTCGACGAGGTGATCGCCGAACTCCCCGACGAGAAGGCGACCTACGACGAGCCCCACCTGCCGATGTACCAGCTCCTGAAAAAGCGCCACGTCGCCCCGCAGTTCGGCGGGATGACACGGCTCGCCCCCGAGGAGGAAGACCACCTCGTCATCGAGGACGTCCCCGACATCTTCCACGCGGGCCACGTCCACAAGCTCGGCTGGGGGAAGTACCACGGGGTCCTCACCATCAACTCGGGGTGCTGGCAGTCACAGACCGCCTTCCAGGAGAGCATGAACATCCAGCCCGACTACGCCCACGCGCCCATCGTCCGACTCGACACGCTCGACCTGACTGTGCGGGACTTCCGCTGACGTTCTCCCGCGACGGCGAACGAGCGAGCCATTCACCGGGCGGCGATACGAGGGAGGGTTCAGCGTGACCGGACCCCGGTATCCCGTTTTACGACACGCCCGTGAGAGTTACGAGCGCACGATCCGGAGAATCGTTCCCGTCACTCGGCGTCCCGGCGTACGGTTCCCGCGAGTACGTCATCGGAACGGCAGTCACTACTGCCCGGTACAGTTCGCTGATGAGTGTGTCTCCTGGTACTCGCAGTAGCCGTACTGCAGCGTATTCCACACCCTGTCGACGCCGGCCGTTATCGTCACCGGACCGAGACGGACCGTCCGTCCCGTATCGCTCCCGACGGAGATGGAGACGGTACCTCCGGCGAGCAACACCGGCACCGAGTGCCCGAACTCGTGGCGAAAGAGCGCGACGAGGATCCCGGCCACACCCCGCCATCGGGACCGGTAGACGATGTCGCCGGGCGTCTTTTACGACGTCGCCGGTCGTCTTAGACGACGTCGCCGGGGTCGTGGTTCTCGGCGATCCGTGTGGCTTCGGCGGCGTACTGCTCGCGTTTCTCGGGTTCGACCTCCCCGAGGTTACCGGGGTCGACGTCGACGGCGGCGGTGGTGTCCCGCACGTCGGTGAAGGACGTGAGCGCCCGCTCTTTCCGGAAGTATCGCTCGCCGTCCGGGGTGGCGTAGACGAGGATGATGATGTTCTGTTCGTCGTCGGAATACGTACGTTCGACGAGCCAGACGCGGACGGTGTCCCCGGATCCGGAGTCAGCCGACATGGTCGGGGCTACGCGGGTGTGCGGCGTATAACTACTGGTCGTGCGGGGGTCGTGAACTGCGGGTCGTGTGGGGGTCGTGACGGCGTCTGCTCGCGTCCCCGGTCACTCCGGGTCGGTGTAGCCGTCGACGCCGGTCGCGCGGAGGTACTCTTCGAGGAGCGTGGGGAACTGGCCGCCGCGGACGTAGCGGAGGCCGAACTCGTCGGCCCAGGAGATGATGCCCCGGTCCTCGGTGACGACGCCGGCGTCGAGTTCGCGGGCGAGGACGAGCAGGTCGAAGTCTTCGCGGGAGTCGAGGACACCGCGCCGGAGCGCCTGGCGGTACTGGTCGCGCATGTCCGAGAGGATCTCGTCGGCCTCGGTCACGTAATCTTCGCCGGCCGCCAACTCCTCGGGGTCGAGCTGTTCGACCTCGCGCAGTGCGTTCTCGGAGACGCGTAACCCGCGGTCGACGCGGTCGCTCATCTCGTCGATGAACTCGTAGACGATGTCGGCGGGGATGGTCACGTCGTAGCGGTCCGGACTCTTCCGGACGACCCACGTGTCGAGGCGCTGGAACACCTCCTCGCTCACGCCGCGGTCGCGTAGTATCGTCGTGAGTTCGTCGTGGACGGTCGGCGGCATGTGACAGGAGACGTTGAGCTCCAGTCTGGCCGTCGAGACCAGGTCGAGCAGACGCAACACCGCGTCCTCCAGCGACTCCTCGTCCCTGCGGATGGCGTCGGTGAGAAAGAGCGACGTATCGAGGACGAACTGCTGGCGCGGGAGTTCCCCGGGCATACCCCCTGTTTCGTGGGTGGGGATAAAAAGGCCGCAGGCCGATCGACGCTCGCTTCCTCGCGGTACGGGGACTGTGCAGGCCACGTCGAGTCGGGGACGGCCCGACCCTGCCGTCCCCGTCTGCACGTGACACGTTCGACCACGAAACGCCACGCGTCCCGTCCACCCGAAACGGTGGCCTTTTGCGCGCGCTCCGCGGGCTATCACGCATGACCGAGGACGACTCCGGGACGAACGGGGACGCCCCCGACGGCGGGGACGGAAACGGAGGCGAAGACGAAGAAGGGCTGACCTACGCCGAGGCGGGGGTCGACATCGCGGGCCAGGAGGCAGCGACGGCGGCGCTCGTGGGTGCGGCCGGCGAGTTCGAAGGCGACTTCGCAGGACTGCTGGACATCGGCGACCGGTACCTCGCGCTGGCGGCCGACGGTGTCGGCACGAAACTGCTCGTCGCCGAGGCCATCGACGACTACTCGACGATCGGCATCGACTGCATCGCGATGAACGCCAACGACCTCGTCGCGGCGGGGGTCGAACCGGTCGCGTTCGTCGACTATCTGGCCGTCGAGGAACCCGACGACGAGACCGCCGAACAGATCGGCGAGGGCCTGCGCGTGGGGGCCGAGCGGGCGGGCGTCGCCCTGGTCGGCGGCGAGACGGCCGTCATGCCCGACGTGATCCGCGGGCTGGACATCGCGGGCACCTGTGCCGGACTCGCACCGAAAGACGGGCCGTTCCCCGGCGCGGCCGAGGTCGGCGACGTCCTGGTCGGCTGGGCCTCCTCGGGTATCCACTCCAATGGGCTCACGCTCGCCCGCGAGGCCGTCACCCGCGAGCACGAGTACACCGACCCGTTCCCGCCGGATCCCGACCGCTCGATCGCCGAGGAACTGCTGGAACCGACACGCATCTACGCCGACGTGCTGCCCGTTCTCAGAGACCACGAGACCCACGCGGCTGCCCACGTCACCGGCGGCGGGTGGACGAACCTCGCGCGCATGGGCGACCACCACTATGCGGTCACCGACCCCTTCGACGCCCAGTCGGTCTTCGAATTCGTCCAGTCCGAGGGCGACGTCGACGACGAGGAGATGCACCGCACGTTCAACATGGGCACCGGCTTCGTCGCGGCACTTCCGGAAGCAGACGCCGAATCCGTCGTCGAGGTGAGCGATGATGCACGGACGATCGGCCACGTCGAGGACGGTGACGGAACGGTCGCGGTTCGCGGGCTAGAACTATAGGATCGGGCGCTCACCGGCGTCAGAACGATTCACCGACGACGAGTGTCGTCGGGAGTGGACGCGCCGTCGCCGACGGGTACGCCGCCGTCGGACCGTTCGTCCTCGGCGTCGCTGTGGTGTCCGACGCCTCGACCGGAGTCGTGGAGAGCGGCCTCGAACAGCGACGACGGGTCGAGGTCGGCAGCGGCGTCGTCGAGTCGGTCCCGAACGTAGTTCAGCTGCCGTTCGGCGTCGTGGCCGGTGTCGTCCCCGGCATCGCGTCGTGCGAGCGCGAAGTACTCGTCGAGGGCTGTCCGGTACTGCGCCAGGGTGGCGAGGTGTTCGACGTCCGCACGGACTGCCGGATCCGTCCCCGAGGGGTCGACGACCCTGGGGGTGCCTCTGGTTCCGCTCGTGGGGTCGCCGTCGTCTCCGTCCTCGTCACCATTACCGCCGGAGCCCGACGCGTCCAGCCGTCCGAGCCGACAGGGGAGCCCCCGTTCGTCGATCGCCCGGCGGACGCGCTCGACTGCCCCCTGACCGAGGTCGGGGGCGACGAGTACGACGTCGACGTCGCCGTCGAGGCGGTCGAGTACCTCGTCGACCCCGTAGGCAGTCCGAACCACGCACGTCTCGCGCAACCGGTCGGCCAGGTCGTCGGTCACGGACGGCTCGGCACCTGCGACGACGACCAGCGGCCGGGCCGCGACCATAGCCGGGTGATGAACCCCCTGGTATAAAGTATCACCCCTCTCTCGTCCGGTGGTTACTACCAGTAAACCGATGTTTCGGTGGGTACTCGGCCGTCCAACGCGGCGACGCCGTCGCAGGCGGCCGAAAACGTGTGTTACTGCTTACCGAACTCTCAAGCATGTTACCTAGATGTGACAAACATTTCAAATTAACGGAAAATATCGTTGGTAAGTTATCCCAAAATTTTAGATAAATTAAATCACGAACTCGCGAAATCAATAGGTGGCTATGAGCCAAGAAACGTCGCGAATCCGGACGTACCTCGAAGAGAACCCCAAATGGATCGGTATCCTGTTCGCAGCGATGATGCTACTGTCCCAGGTCGGGATGGTGGCAGCTGACCCCGGTGGCTCGACGATCATGGGCCCGTAAGTTTCGTAGTCAGATAACTCGTTCTGCAGCAGTCGCGGTCGATAACTCACTCGATAACCGATAGGTCTCGGCTCCACTGTAGTTCGGCCTCCCGAACGACCGGGACATCCTGCTTACTGAGGAAGGTGACTAGTTCGTCGTGAGAGAGATCAGCGGAACACATCTCTCCGGAATTGAGATGGTGGCGGCCGTAGTCGTTCAGGTGGGGACGAAACAGCGACCCCAGTGTCGAGTCCAGTCGTGGATAGCCGTGGAGGGTCAATCGACTCCGGTCTCCGCTCGAGTCTTCGATATCCGCCCGATAGGGCGTCCCGGATTCGTGTTTGACGATGGACGTGGAGCTGTCACCGACGACCATGTAGTGGTGGCCGATCTGCTCGTACTGTTTGATGATCTCGACCGTGGCGGCCAGCGAGAATCCCTGATTCAGGAGGCGAGCGACGGTCCGGCCGACCGACGTGGCGGCCTCGTTGACGATGTCGGTGACGGTGGCGATCCCGGCCATGGCGCCGCTGTCGACGAGGCCGTACCCCTGTTCGTAGGAGTCACAGGCGTTCAGGAGGAACGCGCTCACACCGACGTCGTCCAGTTTCTGGGTGTCGAGGTAGCCGTCGGGACACCGGATCCCCTCCTCGTCGACGTGGCCGATGTAGTGCAGGAAGTCGACGTCCGATCCCAGGAGTGCTCGCATCTCCTCGGTCGTGAGCCCCTCGTCGAAGGTGATGTCGAACTCGATCCAGTCGCGCGTGCCGTAGATCTCCGAGACGACGTTCTCGTCGGCCATGCGCTCGTCGTTGCAGACGACGGCGACGCGGATCTGTGGGTCGGTGGACGGTTCGTACGTGAGCCGCCGGCGGAACGCGTCCTCGGTCATCTTGCTCGCGCCGACCGGGACACCCTCGCCGACGTAGGTCTGCTCGATGCTGTCGGCGTCGGCGGGTCTGAAGACCGTCTCTTCGACTGTCGCCGAGGAAGACGAGGACGACGACCGGGTCCGCGTCGAGCGGGTCAGCGTCGCCGTGTCCGGGCCACGGAGCTCCTGTGGCTGGTTGCGGAAGATCGACTGTATCTGGTCTGCGACCTCGTCGCTCGTCCGGCCCATACCCGGCGGTTCGGGGCATCGAACGACGGCGAGTTCGTCCGCCAGGAACGGGAGCGTCCCGACGTACTCCGGGTTCGGTCGCACGTCCGCGGTCAGTTTCCACGTCGGCATCGCGTCGGTCAGCGCCGCGGCCGGCACCTGCATGTATTCTCCCACCTGCTCGGCTAGCGGGCGTTCGTACAGCGCCGCGAAGTCGAGGTCGACGTGTTCTTCGATGCGGGCACGCTCCGCGAGTTCGACCTCGTAGTACCCTTCGGTACGAGTGACACAGTCGAGCAGGAACGACTGTTTGAGGACGCGTGCGACCGAGGCCTCGAAGCCGTCACCGGGTACGAACGCGCAGTCGCGCTCGCCGTCGAGCGGGTAGGTCCACCCGTCGGCGAGGAGTCGCGGTTCGGGCCCTGGTCGTACCGTCGCACCGAAGTAGTACGCCAGCGGCGCGACCGGGTAGATGTACTCGAAAAGCGGCGGGACCTCGACGGTGATCCCGGTGTCGGGGGCTTCGATCCCGTCGGGTATCGAGAATTCGTCGCCCCGTTCGACGAGCGGCGGGTGGCCCCGGAGCGTGGGGAACGACCGCTCGCACGTCGTCGTCTTCAGCGCCGAGCCGAGCGTCGAGAGCGCCCGCATCACGTCCCCAGGCTCGTCGGTCGTCGTCACCGTCGCCGCGGGCTGTTCGTGGTACGACCGCGCACCGACGCTGACCTCGTCCCCGCCGAATTCGAACCGGATCGACCCTTCGGTGGCCGTCACCTCGACCGCGCCCTCGACCAGCAGGTACAGTTTCACCTGCGAAGTCGCCAGTTCGACGTTGTATCGGGCGGGCGGCAGTGACACCGTGTCACCGATGTCGACCTCCGTGACGGTGACACCCGACCCGTTCCTGACCCACGTATCCACGAAGTAGGGGATCTCGACGGTCCCGGTCGCGACTGTCGCCGCCGCGTCGACGGGGAAGTAAAACCGGTCCGCGTCACACGCCGCGACGCCGACGGATTCGGGCGTCAGAAGCGTGAACTGGGCGTCCTGTATCGGGTCGACGACCTGCAGTCCGTCACGACTCGGGTGAGGGCGTATCCGCGGCGTCGTCGCGTCCAGGTCGTCGTTCATGATAGGGCCGGTCGGTGCGAGGACCGGTGGGCGACCGCGACCGCCACACCGGTGTCAATACTTCCGATCTGCGTGCAGGCAGAGAAAAGCCTGTTGCTCAGTGTCATTCAAGAATCACGTCTGCCGCCGCGGTCTCCACTCACGTCTACAGCCACGTCCACGGTTTCTGCCGACCGTCGGAGGGCTGCCCTCCGGCACTCAATCCGAGAAGAGGCTGTTGTGAACCGGCGCGAACGACCGGCCGTCCTCTTCTGGGACGTCCTCCGTGTCGGAGACCGCGTTGCCCTCGACACCGTCGGCGAGGAAGTCGGCCAGCGGCGGACCGACGCTCTCGGGTTCGACGAGGAAGGCGTCGTGGCCGTGGTCCGAATCGACGACGTGATGGGCGGTTTCGACGCCCGCCGCTCTGAGCGCCTCGGCCAGTTCCTCGGCCTGGGCGGGGGTGAAATGCCAGTCGGCCGTAAACGAGAGCGCGAGCGCCTCCCCCTCGAAGGCCGCGAGGGCGTCCTCGTCGGAGTCAAAGCCCGCCGAGAGGTCGTAGTTGTCCATGGCTCGCGTCAGGTAGAGATAGGAGTTGGCGTCGAATCGCTCGACGAACTTCTCGGCCTGGTAGTCGAGATACGACTCGACGTCCCGATACGGGAAGAAGCCGGCGGCGGGGTCGACCGGGAACGAGCGGGCGGCGTCGCGACCGGCCCCCCTCCGGCCGAACTTCTGTTCCATCGACGCCTTCGAGAGGTACATGACGTGACCGATCTGGCGGGCCAGCGCCAGGCCGTCCTTGGGGGGTGTCCCACTCGCGTCGACGCCCGCCCCGCCCTCGTCGGGGTCGCCGTAGTAATCGCCGCCCTGCCAGTCGTCGTCGGTGGTGATCGCCCGGCGGGCGATGGCGTCCAGCGCGAGACACTGGGTGTCGAGGCGGGCGGCAGCCGCGATGGGGACGATCCGCTCGACGTGGTCGGGATGGCGTTTCGCCCACTCGAGGACGTTCATCCCGCCGACGCTGCCGCCGACGACCGCGTGGAGGTGGGGGATCCCGAGTTCGTCCAGCAACTGGCGCTGGGCCTCGGTCCAGTCGGTGACGGTCACGGCGGGGAAGTCCGTCCCGTAGTAGTCGCCGGTCTCGGGGTTGACGCTGGCGGGGCCCGTCGTCCCGTAACACGACCCGGGGACGTTCGCACAGAGGACGTAATACTCGCGGGTGTCGATGGCCTTGCCGGGCCCGACGAAGTCGTCCCACCAGGCACGGGCCTGGTCGCCGCCGTCGACCTCGCCCCGGTGGCCGGCGACGTGGGCACTGCCGGTCAGCGCGTGGCACACGAGGACGGCGTTGTCGCCAGTGAACTCCCCGTAGGCCTCGTAGGCGACTTCTAGCTCGGGGATCGACCGACCGCACTCGAACTCGAACTCGCCCAGCGAGACGGTGTCGCGCTCGACCTCCATACTACCTCGCCCCTCCGGTCGTCCCGCTGGAGGCGGCGTCCCCCCGCTCGTTCGCCCGGTCGATCGCCCGGTCGAGGTCTGCCAGGATGTCGTCGACGTCCTCGATCCCGACCGAGAGACGGACGAGGTCGGGCGTGACGCCGCTGGCGCGCTGTTCGGCCTCGCTGAGCTGGGCGTGGGTCGTCGAGGCTGGATGGATGATCAGCGTCTTCGCGTCGCCGATGTTGGCGAGGAACTGCGCGAGGTCGGTCTCCTCGCAGACGGTCTTGCCGGCCTCGAACCCGCCCGCGAGCCCGAACGCGACCATGCCGCCGTAGCCGCCGTCGAGGTACTCGCTGGCCTGGTCGTGGGTCTCGTGGGATTCGAGCCCCGGGTAAGTGACCCACTCGACGCCGGGGTGGTCGGCGAGGTGTTCGGCGACGGCGCGGGCGTTCTCGCAGTGGCGTTCCATCCGCAGCGAGAGCGTCTCGACCCCCTGGAGGGTGGTCCAGGCGTCGAAGGGTTTCTGGCCGTCACCGAGCGACCGGATGGCGCGCTGGCGGGCGGCGACGGCGAAGGCGCGCTCCCCGAAGCGCTCGGCGAAGGTCACGCCCTCGAAGGCCGGGTTCGGCCCGCCCAGTTCCGGGAACTTCTCGGGGTACTCCCCCCACGGGAACGAGCCGCCGTCGACGAGGACGCCCCCGACCGTCGTCCCGGAGCCGTGGATCCACTTCGTGGTGGACTCCCAGACGACGTCGGCGCCGTGGTCCAGCGGGTTGCACAGCGCGGGCGTCGCGAACGTGTTGTCGACGAAGACGGGTACCCCACGCTCGTGAGCGACCTCGGCGATCTCCTCCATGGGTGGGACGACGAGCGACGGGTTGCCGATGGTCTCGTAGTGAACGTAGGCGGTGTTCTCGTCGATAGCCTCGGCGTAGGCGTCGGGGTCGAGCGTGTCGACGAACCGCGCCTCGACGCCCCGGCGCGACCCCATCTTCGAGAGATACGAGTGGGTGCCGCCGTAGATAGAGGAGGCCGAGACGACGTTGTCGCCGGCGCTCGCGAGGATCGAGGTGCCCGCATCCAGTGCGGCCATGCCGGAGGCGGTCGCGACGGCCGCGGTGCCGTTCTCCAGCGAGGCGAGGCGTCGCTCCAGCGTCGAGACGGTCGGGTTGTCGAAGCGGGAGTAGACGTTACCCTCCGCGTCCAGCGCGTAGAGGTCCGCAGCGTGGTCGGCGTCCTCGAAGACGTACGACGTCGTCTGGTGGATGGGCGGAGCGCGCGCCCCTGTCCCCTCGTCCGACGACTCCTGGCCGGCGTGGATACAGCGGGTCCCGAACCGGTGCGAGGTGGTCATGTGCTACGTGCATATTCCTGTAAAATCTTATAACCACGAGTTACGGCAACATTCTCAGCGTGTGGGATTGACAGGCACGACCGGTGTGAGCCAGGGACGGACGATAGCCGGAACCAGGGGTCTGGGAGCGTCCCACTTATGCCGGTCGACGTCCGTCACCCGAGCGATGGCGCCGTGGTACGCCTGGACGCCGTGGGGCGGCGAGTTCTGGGTCGCCCGCCTGCTCCTCCAGCGGGGACTCGCGTTGACCTACCTCGTCGCCTTTCTCGCTGCCGCCCGCCAGTTTCGCCCCCTCGCGGGCGAGGACGGACTCCTCCCGCTCTCGCGGTACACCGGGCGCTACGAGTTCCGCCAGAAACCTTCCCTGTTCTACTTCCTCGACAGCGACCGCGCGCTTGCCGTCGGCGCCTGGCTCGGCGTCGGCCTCGCAACACTGGCTCTCTTCGGCGTCCCCGGCAGGTTCGGCATCCCCGCGTACGTCCTCGTCTGGACCGCCATGTGGGTGCTGTATCTCTCCTTCGTCAACGCCGGCCAGACCTTCTACGGCTACGGCTGGGAGTCGATGCTCTGTGAGTGTGGCTTTCTGGCGATCTTCCTCGGCGCGCCGGACCTGGTCGCCCCCGCGGTCGTGGTCTACCTCTTCAGGTGGGTCGAGTTCCGCAACATGTTCGGCGCGGGGCTGATCAAACTCCGCGGCGACGAGTGCTGGCGCGACCTGACCTGTCTGGAGTACCACTACGAGACCCAGCCGATGCCCAACCCGCTCTCGTGGGTCGCCCACCGACTCCCGACGTCGGCACACAAACTCGGTGTCGCCGTCAACCACGTCGTCGAACTCGCCGTCCCCTTCCTCTACTTCGGGCCGCCCCGCGTGGCCGCGCTGGCGGGACTCGCCACCGTCGGTTTCCAGGGCTGGCTGATGCTCACTGGTAACTTCTCCTTCCTGAACTTCCTGACCATCGTCGTGGCCGGGAGTCTGTTCGCCGACTCGGTCGTGACCGCGGGCGTCGACCTGTTCGGGCTCACCGGGGTCGTCCCGTCTATCCTACCAATCCCCGCCGCCACCGGGCTCGCGCCACTGTCGCTCCCCCACCAGGTCGCGCTGGCTGCACTCCTCGTCCTCGTCGTCGCGCTGAGTTACTACCCCGTGGTGAACATGATATCGTCGAGCCAGGCGATGAACCGCGCGTTCGACCCCCTCAATCTCGTCAACACCTACGGCGCGTTCGGCTCGATCACCCGAGACCGGTACGAAATCGTCGTCCAGGGGACTCACGACGAGACTATCACCGACGACACGGAGTGGGAGACCTACACGTTCCCCGGGAAGCCGACAGACTCCGAGCGGCTGCCCCGGCAGTGGGCGCCCTACCATCTCAGACTCGACTGGCAGCTCTGGTTCGCCGCGATGGCGTCCTCGCCGCGGCGGTCGCCGTGGTTCGTCCACCTGCTCGCGAAACTGCTCGCCGGCGACGAGGCCACGCACTCACTCCTCCGCGAGAACCCGTTTCCCGACCCCGACGACCCCCCGACACACGTCCGGGCGCTCCGGTACCGGTACGAGTTCACCGACGGTGGGACGCTCCGCGAGACTGGCCGCTGGTGGGACCGCGAGCGCGTCGGCACCTACTACGGTCCCGTCTCGCTGGACGACCCCCGGTTCCGGAGCACGCTCCGGCGACAGGGGTGGGACGTCCCCGGGACGGACGGCGACCGAACGCGTGTGGACGTGGACGGCCTCGCCGACGAGGTGCTCGGGGACTAGCTGGATTCGTCTCGCTCCCCCATCAGCCACCGTACCGCGCTGTCGACCGCCCGACCAGCCACCGTGACACGCTGTTGACTGCTCGACCAGCCACCGTTCGGCGCGCGCCGTCGAGTTGTGCCGAGCACTGCGAGGCCGCGAGACGTATCGTGCGAGGGATGAGCACCACAGCGAGCGGAGCGAAGCGAGGAGCGCAAGAGGCTGGGGAGGTGTGAGGCATACGACAGCGATCGCATCCTCCGGTGTCTGCACGACCGCAGTCACCGTCGTGAGATGGAAGCCCTCGGCGTGCTCGCGGTCGCTGAGCGGGATATCCACGCTCGAACAACAGCATCGCGCCGCACTCGCGTGGATAGGGCGCCGCTCAGGCGACCACGGGGCTTCGCCCCGCGAGCACGCCTCGCCCTTCCAGTCCGCCGGAAGAGCACACTCTTCCGAGCCCTGACTCGCTTCGCTCGACAGGACGCCAGGGAGATGTCTGTGGGGACCGGCGACCAAACGTTCAACGCTGAAACAGCCTATGCCACCTACGTTTCCCTGGTGGACTGAAAGGGCGAGGGTCGCTCGCGTTCACCGCCAGCGGCCCGAGGGCTTTCAATGCGCGATGTCGAGTGCGGTTGTGGTCACGTCTCCGCTCACACCGAGTGACTCGCCCGAAAACGCTCATCCAACAGTGACGTCACCACCAGCCACACACAGTCTCACTCGAACACGATCGACTCCTCGGAAGCGTCGACCGTCACCAGCCCACCGACGGGAAGCGGCGCGACGGGGTTCGTGTGGCCCCAGTCCAGCCCGAGTACCACCGGCAGCTCCGGGTCGTACCACCCGACACACTCGACGATCCGCTCGCGGATCCGCCGTCGATACGCCACACGCTCCTCGGCCGGCGGCTCTTCGAGAAAACTCCGCCCCGGCACGCGACCGACGAGCACGGCGTCGAACCGTTCGAGCAGTCCCCGTTCGCCGAGAGACACCAGCGTCGCACCGACCTCGTCGGCGCCGGGGAGCGTCTCGGCCAGTTCCAGCCCGAGCACTGCACCGTCCAGCTCGGTGGGCTCTGGCAGGTGCCGGTCGGTCGCGAGCTGCCACTCGACGATAGAGCGACAGCCGCCCCAGAACCGGCCGGTCACAGTCTCGTCGCCGCCGCGCCAGTGCCAGCCCTCGTTGGCCTCGTACTCGGGTTCTGCGTCCCGCAGGGAGGGGTCGGCCCAGAACCCGGTCGAATCGTCCGTCCACTCGTCGCTGGCGTCGAGCGGGCCCAGCGACTCCTCGAAGAAGGCGCGCCGGCAGTACCGTTCGGTATACTCGGGCAACTCGCCGGAGACGCCGAGTTCGTTCATGAGTTGTGCGCCGTTGTACGAGACGACGCCCGCGTTCCAGAGCGCGAGGTTCAGATTGGTGTTGTCGCTCGTCCCGTAGAACCGGGTGGGGTTGTCCCGGGCCACTGCGGGGTCGAAGTACCGCAGGACGCGCAGCTGTTCCCAGCCGCCGATGGTCGCGAAGATCCCCCGGATGTCGGGGTCGCGAAACGCCGCGTGGAGGTCGGCGGCCCGCCCTCGCGGACTGTCGGTCAGGAACGCGTCGGACTGCCTGGCTGTCGGATAGACCACTGGCTCCAGACCGAACACCTCGCGCAGTCGCGAGAGCGCGCGGTCGAGGACGTGCGGTGCGTTGTGCGCCCCACCGCTGGAGGGGGCGACGACGGCGACCCGGTCGCCCGGTTCCATCGGGGGTGGCGTGACCGTCTCCATACCGGCGTGGGACACGCCCCAGGCAAAGGCGTTTCCGGCGCGTGTGGGTCAGTCACACGACCTGGCCTCGGAAAGCGATTCGTTCGCATCCGACCTCCGGTCCGGAGGAAGGCTCATGCACCCGGAGGCCGATGGTCCGACGATGGCCCGGGAGCGGTCGAGGGAACAGACGAGACACGACCCGACGACCGACAGGGCCGACCCCAGATGTCCGTCCTGTGGCGAGCCGGTCGGGGCGCGGGCGAGTCACTGCATCCACTGCTGGCGCGACCTCCCCGAGCGGGCCGACGCTCCCGGGTACGACGACGTCACCGGCGGGACACACGAGATCACTCACTCGACGGACGACGTGACCGGAGCGACGCCAGAGGTGCGCGAGCCCGACGACGGCGACGAGTCGCTGCTGACGCGACTCCGATCGGGGATCGGCGAGCGTCGAGCGGGCGAGTCCAGCCCTCACGAGGCCGACCGCCGGGTGCGCGAGTCCGACCGCCGCGACGCCGACACCGCGCCGGTCCCTTCCGGGCGGGGGACGGACGGGCCGACTCTCCTGCCGGCCCTGCCGACCGACGCCGAACGGGCCGGGAAGTTCCTCGGCGCGCTCGCCGCTGTCGGTGCGGCGGTTCTCGTCGCGGGCGTCTCGCTGCCGGTCACGGGCGTCCTGCTGGCGGTCGTCGCCTGGGGCGGGTCGCTCGTCTCGCTCGTCCGCCGGCGGAGCGGCTTCGACGCGATGCGCTACGGCAGCTACAGCGCGATGATCACGTTCATCTTCGGTGCGTTCGCCCTCGCGTTCAGCGCGGAGGCACCCGCGTTCGTCCCCGTCTCGCTCGCGATGGTCCCCGTCGCGGTGTCGACGCTGCTCGTCGGCGGGCTGGGCTACTCGATGGGCGACCCGACGGAGAGCTGAGAGACTGACGGACCTGCCAGACGGTGGGCTGGCCACAAAGTACAGGAGCCTCGCTGTCCCACCGTCGGCCATGCGCGCCGACGACCCCCACCGGAACGGTCGCGGGGAGCATGATCCCGCCGACGCTGCCGACCTCACCGACCCGACCGACGCCCTCTCCGTGCTGGCCGACGAGACACGACTCGCGATACTCCGCGCACTCGCCGATGCCGACGACCCGCTCCCGTTCTCGCGACTCCGCGAACGTGCCGGCGTCAGTGACTCGGGCCGGTTCAGCTACCACCTGCGACAGCTCTGTGAGTACTTCGTCCGCGAGACGCCCGAGGGGTACGAACTCGGCCACGCCGGCGCCCGCGTGATCGACGCGACGAGTGCGGCCGGCGACGATGCACCCACCGACCCGGGAGTGACACCCGGTGACACGCCGACCGGAGAGTGCCCGGTCTGTGGCGAAGCGGACTGCGATAGACTCATCCACGTGCACCTCTCGCCGCCGTCCGCGTGACCGCCCCGCCGGCGTCGACCGCGTGATTGCCTCGCCGGCGGCCACCTCGCCACGACCACGCCGGCCGCGAACTCCACACGAGTAGTCAGCAGCCACACAAGAATTAACGGACGCCCCTCCGTAGTCGACGGCCGATGAGCGCGGACCCCCGGTGCCCGTCCTGTCACGAGAAGGTCAGTGCGACGGCGACGTGGTGTATGCACTGCGGTGTGGACTTCGACGAACCCGCCGAGGCCGAGGTCGCCGAGTCGGCCGGCGGGGAAGTCACGCTGTCCGCCGAGGCCACGGAACGGACGCCCGTGAGCGAACCCGACCGGAGCAGTGTCGACCGGACGCACGACGGGAGTAAAGAGATCGACGCCGCCCGGGGCGCCGCCGGGAGCGAGACGAGTTCGTGGGCGGCGGACCCGCTCGACGGTTTCACGCCCGGCGCCGGCGACTCGCGCTCGGACACCCTCCTCGCGCCACTGTTCGCGTTCCTCGACCGGGGCGAGTGTCGCCTGGTCTCGTTCGTCCTCGCGGTCTGTCTCGGATTTGGCCTGCTGGTCGAAAGCGCGACGACGTCGTTCACGGGCCTCAGAGCCGTCGCCGCGGTCGCCCTCGGGCTGTACATGCTCAGTCGGGTGACCGCCCGCGAGACGGTCGCCGCGGGCGCCACCGGCGCGGGTCTCCTGACGCTCGGCGTCCGCGCCTACGACGTCGTCCGCATCACGATCGGGGACGGGCTCGGCGCGGCCGTCGACCTGCTCGCGGGGTCCGGAATCGGCCTGGTGGTCGCCGTCGGCCTGGTCCTCGTGGGCCGATATCTCGGCCGCTGAGCCCCGACGACGACCGACCCTCGTGGCACCGCCGCCCCGGCACGTTCGCTGTCGACTGTGTCGACCGTGACGGCGGGGCATCAAAACTACCATACAGGCGCGCCGCTCAGGTGCGCATACCAGAGGTGGCTTCCGTGACCGAAAAACGCGAATACAGAGACGACTACCCCGACAAGACGCTGTACATCCCGGGTCCGACGGAGGTGCGCGAGGACGTCATCCAGGAGATGGCCCAGCCGATGTTCGGCCACCGGATGGACCGGATGACCGACCTCTACACCACTATCGTCGAGGACACGAAGGAGTTCCTCGGCACCGACAACGAGGTCGTCATCCTCACCGCCTCGGGCACCGAGTTCTGGGAGGCTTCGACGCTCAACCTCGTCGACGAGAACATCCTCGTCCCGACCTGCGGGAGCTTCAGCGAGCGCCACGCCAACGTCGCCGAACGCCTCGGCAAGGACGTCGACCGCCTCGAATACGAGTGGGGCCAGGCGATCAAACCCGAGGACATCCGCGCCGAACTCGAGGAGAGTGACAAACACTACGACGTCGTCGCGACCGTCATGAACGAGTCCTCGACCGGCGTCCGCAACCCCATCGAGGAGATCGGCGACGTCGTCGCGGAGTACCCGGACACCTACTTCGTCGTCGACGCCGTCTCCGCGCTCGGGGGCGACTACGTCGACATCGACGAACACGGGATCGACGTCATCTTCGCCTCGACGCAGAAGGCCTTCGCCATGCCGCCGGGACTCGCCGTCTGTGTCGTCAGCGACGAGGCCTACGAGCGGGAACTCGACACGGATTCGGCCTCGTGGTACGGCGGTTTCCAGCGCTGTCTCGACTACTACGACCGGAAGGGCCAGACCCACTCCACGCCCGCGATCCCCGTCATGCTGGCCTACCGCAAGCAGATGAAACACATGCTCGAGGAGGGGCACGAGGGTCGCGACGAGCGCCACCGCGAGATGACCGAGTACGTCCACGAGTGGGCCAGCGAGCACTTCGACCTGTTCGCCGAGGAGGGGTATCGCTCCCAGACCGTCTCCTGCATCGAGAACACCCAGGACATCGACGTCGCGGCGACCATCGACGCCGTCTCCGAGGAGTACGACATGGTCTTCTCCAACGGCTACGGCTCGCAACTGGGCGAGCAGACGTTCCGCATCGGCCATATGGGCGAACACGACCTGGAGAGCATCAGGGAACTCACCGACGCCATCGAAGACGTCGCTGACCTCTAACGCGAGCGAAGCGAACGGTCACTCGACGTCGATGGTGTGTGCGTCCTCGACGACGAGTTTCGGGAGCGTGACCGTCAACACGCCGTGGTTCATGCTGGCGCTGGCGGTCTCGGCCTCGACCTCTTCGGGGAGCCTGATCGAGCGGTCGGCCGTCTCGTGCCGGCGCTCGTGGCGGAGATACCGGGGCTCGGCCTCGTCCCCGCCCCCATTCTCGTCTCCGTCTTCGGCTTCGTGTTCGATGGTCTCGCGTTCGGCCTCGATCCGGACGGTCCGGTCGGTGACCGTTACCTCGACGTCGTCGCGCTCGAACCCGGGCAGGTCGGCGGTCACGACGAACCGGTCGTCGTGCTCGACGAGGTCGACCGCCATCGATTCGAACGCCGACCACCCGAATCCCCCGTCCCAGTCCTCAGTCGACTCGCCGAACCGCTGACTCCAGCGGTCGAAGAAGCGTTCGAGTTCCGCCATCGGATTCGTGCGTGTGTCCATGAGTCCGTGCGGAGCGTCGCCCGACGGTCACAAAATTATAGTCGGGCTACCTCCCGACAGTCCGAACGTACGACCGGTCCGCCACCGGACAGCCGACCGGTAGGTGTCGCTATCGAACCCGTATTCGCGGCCTGTCGAGCGGTAGGTCGGTGTGAATATCCATCGAAGAGAGCGTAACGAACGGGTTCGGGCGCTGGTCCGGTGAGTCGACGAACTGTCCGCTGAACTGACGACGCGGTTATCTCGGCCGGTCGCCTAACTCGGACATGGTTCGCAAACGCACCCTCGTCCTCGGAGCGGTGGGCGGTCTCGCGGCGGCCGCGAGTGCCTGGACTCTCTATCAGCGTTACACGACCGAGACCGTCCCTTACACCGTCGTCGCCCGCCTCGACGACGTCGAACTGCGTCGCTACCCCTCGGCCGTCCGCGTCGAGACGGTCGCCGACTCGGAGAACGCAGCGTTCGGGCGACTGTTCCGGTACATCAGCGGGGCCAACGAGACCGACACCGACGTCTCGATGACCGCGCCCGTCGAGGTGAGCCGCCAGGACCCCGCGAGCCCCGGAGCCAGTCCCGTCCCGGCGGCTCCCGGACGACGCGTCCCGATGACCACCCCCGTCGAGACGGTCGACACCGACGAGGGATTGCGGATGGTGTTTTACCTGCCCGCGGACTTCGACGTCGAGTCGGCACCCGAACCGACCGACGAGGCGGTCGAACTCGTCGCCGTCCCCGAGCGGACGCTCGCAGTCCGGCAGTTCTCCGGTCGTGCCACCGACGAGCGGGTCGACAGCGAGACCGACCGGCTCCTGGGGACGCTCGACCGCGCCGGCGTGAACACCTCGGGCGACCCCTTCTTCATGGGTTACGACGCACCCTGGACGGTGCCGTTTTTGCGGCGCAACGAAGTCGCAATCGAAGTCGACACGTCCTGACCGGGCGGCGATACCGCGGTTCCGAACTATTCCGGGACCAGGTCGCAAGAACCGTTAACCCCGTGAGCGGTCTACCCGTATCGTGAGGAAAGATACCGAATGGCACATCAGTTCAGCTGTAGCGCCTGCGGGTTCCAGGTCAGATCGGAGAACGACGACGAACTGATCGAACACGTACAGGACCACGCGAACGAGATGCACGACATGGACGTCCCACCGGAGGACGTCAGGAACGGCTGGGAGTCGGTCGCCGTCGAGGCCGACGACTGACGGGGCTGCCGGACTTCTCGGCGCCTCCCCGCCCGAGCGTCACCGGACGATCGAGACCAGGACGGGCGAACGGCGCATCACCGTCTCCGCGACGCTACCCAGCGGGAGCGGGGAGTCGTCGTGGCGGCCGTGACTGCCCATGATGACGTGGTCGAACTCCTCCTCGGTGGCGTAGTCGACGATCGTCCGCCAGGGCTCGCCGACCTCGACGGCGGTCGAGACCGACACGTCGTGTGCCTCGGCGGCCTCGCGGGCGTCGGCGAGGATCTCGTCGGCTCGCTCGCGCGCTCGTTCGCGCCACTCCTCGGGTTCGTCGGGTACGTCCTCCTCCGGGGCGTCCGGTGACTCAGCCTCTTCCGCCCAGACGTCGTGGGGGGACATGACGTGCAGGACGGTGATGTCCTCGTCGCCGTACGTCGAGAGGGCGTACTCCAGTCCCGCCATCGACTTGGGCGACCCGTCGACTGGCACCAGGATACGTCTGCTCATACCTGCGAGTACGCCGCCGGGTGGGAAAAAGAAGCGGGGCTGGCGAGTGGCGGAGCAGGCGAGTTCCCGGACGGGTCGAGTGGGCGTCGAACCGTACGGGACTGGCGGGAACGCTATGTAGCCGGCGTTCGACGGGCGGGCATGGACACGGACGACTGTCGGTTCTGTCGGATCGTGCGTGGCGACCGGGAGGCCCACGTCCTCTACGACGACGGGGAGACGACCGCGTTTCTCGACGCCAACCCGGCGACCGAGGGACACGTCCTCGTCGTCCCGAACGTCCACGTCGAGGACCTGCTGCTGGCCGAACCGGCGACGACGACGGCGGTCGTCGAGACCGCACAGGCCGTCGCGACCGCGATGAACCGGGCGCTCGACCCCGGCGGGTTCAGCGTCTTCCACACGACCGGCGGACTCGTCGGCCAGGTCGAACACGCCCACCTCCATCTCCTGCCGCGCTTTGCCGACGACGACGTCCACCTCGCGCTCGACCGCGGGTCGCTCGACGACGGCGTCGCCGAACGGTTCGTCGAGCGGGTGTGTGACGGACGCTGACCGGCCCGGGCACTGACTTCGCCCCGACCCTGGCTAACACACTTTATCCCGGCGGGCGAGAGTGACAGTAGTGCCACCCTCGCCACACGACCGACCGGCAGGGGACGTCCTCGACGACCAGGAATCCTCGCTGTCGGGGCTCGCGACGTCCGAAGCGCAGCACCGACGCGACGTCCACGGCGAGAACGAAATCGCCAGCGGGGGCGGGCGTACCCCGCTGGATATCTTCCTCACACAGTTCGACAGCGCGCTCATCTGGGTGTTGCTGGCCGCCGCCGGCCTCTCGGTCTGGGCGGGCCACACGGTCGACGCCGTCCTCATCGCGGTTATCGTCCTCGCCAACGGGGTCTTCGGGTTCGTCCAGGACTACCGCGCCGAGCAGAGCCTCGACTCGTTGCGCGAGTTGACTGCCCCGACGGCGATGGTCCGCCGCGACGGCGAGACGGGCGAGGTGAACGCCACGGAACTCGTCCCCGGCGACGTCGTCGAACTCGGCGGGGGCGACGTCGTCCCGGCCGACGGGCGCGTCGTCGAGGCCACGGGACTGGAGGTCGACGAGGCGGCGCTGACCGGCGAGAGCCTCCCCGTCGCGAAATCGTCCGACCCGGTCGCCACCGACACCGCACTCGCCGAGCGCTCCTCGATGGTCTACAAGGGGACGAACGTCACGCGCGGGTCGGCGGTCGTCGTCGTCACGGCCACCGGCGAGGACACCGAGGTCGGCGACATCGCCCGCCAGCTGGCGAGCGCCGAGGAGACCGACACGCCGCTCCAGTCGGAACTCGACCGGCTGGGTCGCACGCTCGGTCTCGGCGTGGTCGGGCTGGCAGCGCTGGTGGTCCCGCTGCTGTGGGCCCGCGGGACGCCCCTGCTCCAGACCGGCCTGACCGCCATCTCGCTGGCCGTCGCCGCCGTCCCCGAGGGACTCCCCGCGGTCGTGACGCTGACGCTCGCGCTCGGCGTCCGCCGGATGGCCGACGAGAACGCCCTCGTCCGGCGCCTCCCCGCCGTCGAGGCCCTGGGGTCGGTCGACACCATCTGTACCGACAAGACCGGCACGCTCACCGAGGGACGAATGAGCGTCAGCCAGGTGTGGGTGAGCGACGACGTCCTGAACCTCGACGACGTGGACTCGCTCGACGTCCCGTCGCGAGCGAACGGCGGCGAATCGAGCGGTGTCGACGCGGACGCGACAGGCGACGACCCGACGGCCGACGAGTTCGCCGACGACCCCACTGGCGACGACGCCACCGACCCCACAGACCGGCTCTCGCTCCTGTTGCGGGCGGGGACGCTCTGTAACGACGCCACTGTCGAGGAGGGCGACCCGACCGAGCGGGCGCTCGTCACGGCGGCCGACGACTGCGGGATCGACGTCGATGAACTCCGGGAGGCCAACCCGCGAACCGACGAGATCCCCTTCTCTTCCGAACGCAAGTGGATGGGGACCGTCCACGGCGACCGCACCTACGTCAAGGGCGCGCCCGAGGTGCTCCTCTCGATGGCCTCGGGGATCCTCACCGAGGACGGGCCCGTCGAGTTGACCGACGAAACCCGGGCGGAGATCCGCGAGCAGGTCGGTGCGTTCGCCGACGACGCGCTCCGGGTGCTGGCCGTGGGCTACGCCGACGTCGACGGTGCCGTGGCGGACGAGAACAGCGAAGGAGACGGTGACGCGGCCGACGAGAACGCCGAAGCGGACGGTGACGCTGTCGACGAGGACGGCGACGCCATCGACGGCGACGTCGTGTTCGTGGGACTCGTCGGCATGATCGACCCGGCGCGTCCGGAGGTGGCCGACGCGATCGCGACCACCCGCGAGGCCGGCATCGACGTGAAGATGGTGACCGGCGACAACGTCCGGACCGCCGCTGCCATCGCCGACTCGCTGGGCATGGACGGCGACGTCATGGAAGGCCGCGAGGTCGAGGAACTGGGCGACGACGAACTCCGCGAGCGCGTCGAGGAGGTGACCGTCTTCGCCCGCACGTCGCCCGAACACAAGGTCCGAATCCTGCAGGCGCTCCAGTCGACGGGACACGTCGTCGCGATGACCGGCGACGGCGTCAACGACGCGCCGGCGCTGAAAAACGCCGACGTCGGCGTCGCGATGGGCGAGCGCGGGACGGACGTCGCGAAACAGGCCAGCGACGTCGTCTTGCTCGACGACAACTACGCGACCATCGCGCGGGCGGTCGAGCGCGGTCGGGCCATCTTCGACAACGTCTGGAAGTTCGTCGCCTACCTGCTCTCGGCCAACGTCGCCGAGGTCGCCATCGTCTTCCTCGCCTCGCTCGCGGGCTATCTCGTCCTCCCGGCGGTCCAGCTCCTGTGGATCAACCTGCTGACCGACGGGTTACCGGCGCTCGCGCTCGGCGCGGACCCCGAGAGCGGCGACGTCATGGAGCGCCCGCCGCGTGACCCCGACCGGGGTATCGTCGGCCGCCCGATGCTCGGACTGATCGGCGGGACCGGTGCCGTCACGACGGCCGTGATGCTCGCGGTACTGTTCCTTGCGCTCGCGGGTTCGGCACAGATGACCGACTACGCGATGACGATGGTCTTCACCGGGTTCGTCGTCCTCGAATTCGGCAAGCTCTACGTCATCCGGTGGCTGCGCGAGACGCCGACGCTCACCAATCGCTGGCTCGCCGGCGCGGTGGCGCTCTCGCTGGCGCTCCAGCTCGCGGTGCTGTACACGCCCCTCTCGACGTATTTCGGGACTGTCCCGCTCGATATCGCCGACTGGGGGATTCTGGCGGGCGTTCTCGTCGTCTGTCTGCCCGCCTACCTCGCCGTCGCGGTCGGCGTCCGCCGGCTCGACCCCGCGCGGTAGGCAGCCGCTCCCTCTGCCCACCCACTCCGCCTCCACTTCGTCTCCACTCCGCCACCACTCCGGGCTGACCTTATTAGCGCGTCGCCCCTACGGGAAGGTATGAGCGAGGACAGCCCGGTCGAGATGGGTCCCGAAGAGGTCGACGAGTTCCTGGGAAGCGGCGGCACCGGCGTGCTGTCGCTGTCGGAGGACGATGCTCCCCACTCGGTGCCGGTCTCGTACGGCTACGACGCGGCCGAGCGAGTCTTCTACTTCCGACTGGCGGTCGGTCCGGACAGCGAGAAAGGGGAGGTGACCGACCGGCCGGTCACGTTCGTGAGCTATCGCGACGAGGACGGCTGGGAGAGCGTCGTCGCGCGGGGTCGCCTGACGGCTGTCGAGGAAGCCGACGCCCCGAGCGAGGCGCTCGCGGGACTGGGCCGTGTCGACATCCCGTTCGTCGACGCCTTCGACAGCGCGATCCGGGACGTCGACTTCGCGTTCGTCCGCCTCGACCCCGACGACCTCACCGGCCGCCGAGAGATCTACCGGGCGGAGTAGCGCCGGCGTCCGTCGCGACCGTCGACGGTCGGACCCGCAACGGGGTCAGGCCGTCAGCACCGGTCGACCGGCCCGCTGGGTCACGCGGTCGGCGACGCTACCCATGTGCCCCTCGATCGAGTGCGAGTGGCCCTGATACCCCATGACGATGAGGTCGGCGTTCACCTCGTCGGCGTAGCCGATGATCTCCTCGTGGGGTGCGCCGTGACAGACGCGCGTTTCGACCGCGACGCTGCGGTTGTCGGCGCGCTCGGCGATATCCGCGAGGAGCGCGTTGCCGTCCTCTTCGAGTTCCTGGAGGACGATCTCGGCGCTGCTCAGTGCCGGTTCGCCGTAGCGACGGGTGTCGACGACGTAGAGCGCGTGGAGCCTCGCGCCGAAGCGCTCGGCGAGTTCGAGGCCGTGTTCGACCGCCCGGTTTGCCGGGTCGCTACCGTCAGTCGGGACGAGGATCGTGTCGTACATCGACGCCACGGGCGCCGGTCGGCCCGCCGCGAGCATCAGTATACGCGGCCGTTCACCGCGGTAACGCGCGCCTAGATCCGACAGGGTCCGCGTACCGCCGACTCGACGGCGTAGCATCGCGGCCCGACGGCATCTAGGCCGTCGTGAACACGAGCAGGCGTCCGCTCAGGTAGACGAGGTAGGCGACGACGAGGTAGCTCCCCTCCCGGCGGGTGAGCGCGCGGTCGGGCCCCAGTCGGAGGTACGCCAGTAGCGCGACGGCGACGAGCAGTTTGACGGGGAAGTCCCAGAAGACGACGGGGTCGGGGACGTGATACCCGGAGATCGCGGCCCCGAGACCGAGGCCCACGAGCGGGTTGACGAGGTTGCTCCCGACGAGGACGCCCAGGGCGACGTTGGGCGTGCGACGGCGGGTGGCGTCGAGCACGGTGGAGAGTTCCGGCAGCGCGGCCGCGACGCCGATGGTGAGGACGCCGACCATCGACCCGCCGAGTTCGAGCGCCGCGACGACCGACCCGATGACCCACAGCAACAGCGACGCGCTCGCGAGCACCAGCACGAGCGACCCGACGGCGACCACGGCCTCGCGCCGGACGGAACCCCGCTCCCCGGGTGGCAGCGCCACCGCTCGTTCCCGGGTCCGATAGCTGTAGGCCGCGTAGGCGAGGTAGGCGACGAGGAGAACGCCGCCGTCGAGGCGGGAGAGCGTGCCGTCCCACGCGAGGACGAGCGTGAGCGCCAGCGCACCGACCATCGGGACGTAACTCGCCCGGAGGAACGAATCGGGCACGGCGATACGGCCGTAGCCGAGGACGAGTACGCCCACCAGCAGGAACTGCTGGACCGTCGAGGAACCGACGTTGCCGCCGACGACCACTGCCGAGGTGACCGTGTAATCGAGGCTCCCGGTCGCGATCCCGACAGAGGCGACGACGTTCGATCCCAGTTCCGGCAGGCTCGTCCCGAGCGCGAGGACGGTCATCCCGACGAGGACGTCGGGCACGTCGAAGTGGCGGGCGACGGTGAGCGAACTCGACACGGCCCGCTCGGCCGCCGTCACGAGCGTGTACAGCGAGACGACGACGATCGCCAGCGACGTCAGCAGGTCCGGTGTCAGTACCACGCGTGTCTCCCTCGGCCGGCACCGTTCAGCCGTCGGCGATGACAGTCTCGCCCCACGGGACCTCCGCGCCGGGATCGAGAGACTCCCGCGTCCACGCGAGACACCGCTCGCAGACCCACACCCGGGTGACGGTTCCCTCGACGACCGTGACGCCCACGGACGCCCAGGCGTGTTCGTCGCAGGTGGCCATACCTGGTCGGACCGACGCGAGCGGGGGTCTTAGTTTTCGGGTCCGGCGGCCACACCTCCGGATATCACCCGGGCAGGAAGATATTGATCACCGCGACCACGAGTCCCGCGAGTCCCATCCGGACGGCGGCGACGTACCACCGCTGACCGGAGATCGACCCCATGTACGCGCCGAAGACGCCGAGGACGCAGATCCCGAGACCGACTCCGACGAGGGCGGCCTGGTCCATCGTGAAGAGGTCGGCGGCGAGGACCGACCCTTCGAAGAGGAACGGCGAGAGCGGCACGAGGATTCCGACGAGCGGACCGAGGCCGCTCGCGACCGCGTGGAAGGCCCGCGCGCCGCTCTGTTCGCGCTCGATGCGCGTGTCGTCGAGGTCGGTCAGCATCGCCTGCTCGATCCGGAGGATCTCCGCTCTCGTCTCGGCACGTTCGATCTCCCAGACGCTCCAGACCGCCGAGGTACAGAGCCCGACGGCCGCGCCGAGGCCGATCTTGATCACGGTGGCGCCGTCGGGGACGCCCGAGAGGAGCGCGCCGACGACGAGCCCGATGCTGGTCAGCGTCCCGTCGAAGCCGTTCGAGACGAAGTAGCGCCTGGCGATCGAGCGGACGTCCTCGCGGCCGAACAGGTACCGGACGCGCTCGCCGAGGGAGGGCATCAGCCGTCCTGGAGGGTGGGGCGGTCCTCGACGACGCGCTCGCCGCAGGCGACCTCGTCGACCGAGTGGACCGTCGCGCCGAGTTCCTCGACGGTCGCCTCGATCGCGTCGGCGTCGAGGGCACCCCCCTCGAAGGTGAGTTTGACGTTCTGGACCTCTTTGTCGAGTTCAATGAGCGTCGACGTCACGCCCTCGACGCCGTCGGTCTCTGAGACGCGCCGGGTAAACTCCACCAGCGGCGGGTCGTGGGGTTTCAACACGTCGATGACGAGTCGTCGGACGGCCGTCATGGGTCGACCTGGGAGGCCCGCACTCCTAAAACGGTCGGTGCTCCGGGCGGGCCCGGGTGCAGTCCGACTGGAGCGAACTCGGGTGCGGGTCGGTCCGATCAGGTCGACGCGTTGTAGGTGACCTGCACGCTGGCACTGACCGAGACGGGGCTGACGTCGATGTCGGTCGCTTCGGCGAGGCGGACCGGCCCGTCGAAACCGCCACCACCGGTCGAGATCGACCGGACGTCGCCGAGCGTGAGGTCGGCGCTGTCGGCGAGTGCCTCCGCCTGGATGCGCGCGTCGCTCACGGCGGCGTCGATGGCCTCGGTGCGGAGGCTCTGTCGGCGCTCGTCGGAGAGGGCGAACGCGACGCCGTCGACCTCGGTCGGGCCGGCCGCCACGGCGGCGTCGACCACGTCACCGGCGGCCTCCGGGTCGGTGGTCGTCACCTCGAAGGACTGGCGGGCGACGTAGACCGTCGAGTCGTTCTCGCGCTGGCTGAACACCTGGAAACCGGTCGTCCGGACCGACTCGACCGAGAGGTTCGACTCCTCGAGCGCACCGCGCAGGGCGGAGACGTTCGCCGCGAGGCGTTCGGTCGCCCCACCGGCAGTCGGCGCCCTCGCCGACGTCGACAGGTAGACGACCGCTCTGTCGGGGTCCGCCGCGGCCGTGCCGGTCGCCGACACGGAGACGGTCGCCCCCGCTGTGGCCTGGTTGCTCGTGTTCCCGGTCTGTGCGACAGCAGACCCATCGACCACGCCAGCACCGACCAGTCCCAGCCCGCTCGTCACCAGAATCGTCGCCAGTGTCACCGCCGTCAGTTTCCGGTCCATATCGGTTCCTGCCTGTCCGCCCTCGTTGTAACTCGGACCTTATCGGTCGCTGTACGGCGGTCGGAGTCTGTCCACGAACGTTCACAGGGGGTGTGTACTGAGCAGTGATTACAGAGTAATTCAGAGCTGAAGAAGGTGGAGTTGGCGACAGCACCGCACTCGTGATCGTGAGATGAAAGCCCTCGGGCCGCTGGCGGTCGCTGAGCGGGATATTCTCGCTCGAACACCCGCACAACCCCGCACTCGCTCGAATAGGGCCCGCTCAGGCGACTCCGTTCGCTTCGCTCACCGCCAGCGACCCTCGCCCTTCCAGTCCACCAGGAAAATCTGGTTTCACAGGCCGTCTCGACGTGGAATGTTCGGTAGCCGCCCCCCACAGACCTCTTCCCTGGCGGACTGGAAGGGCGAGCGCACCGAGGGCTTCCATCTCACGATCACGACCGCGGTCGCGACGAGCCCAACTGCGGTTGCGGAAGTTGTCCCGCCTCCAATCGTCACACTCACGCCCTCTCTTTACCATTCACAGACGATCGGAACCGGGGTCTGTGAAGAGGTCTCTGACACCCTGTCCTACGCCTCTCATCCGCCGGTGAGGTCTGCCTCGAAGACGAAGTCGGGGTCGTCAGCGAGTGCGACCCCCGCGGCGGCCGCGTCGGAGACGTGACGGGGCGTCTCGGGGATCAGTACGCGGGTCTCGTCGGCACCGACAGCGGCGGCGTCCCGCCCGACGGCGGAAAACAGCGCCCGTGCGTCGGTGATCGTCTCCCAGCCGCCGGCGCCGTAGACGGCCAGCGTTTCGTCGTCGCGTTCGCTCACGCGCGTTCGCCAGGTCGCTCCGGTCGTCCCGTCGCGCTCGACTGCGAGGACAGTCGTCCCCTCGGCCGCCCGGCGAGCCCGCTCGCGGGTCCACTCCGAGAGCGCCCACGACTCTTCGGGGTCGAGTGCAAGCCCACAGAGCGCGTCGCGGGCGTCACTGCGCTGCCAGTATCCCCAGACTGCGTCGGGGTCGTGAGTGACGTCGATGCCCTCCGAGGTATCGCTCGGTCCCGCATCACCGTCCGGGTCCGGCTCCGGATGTGCCCACCGGAACTCGGCGCGCGGACGGTACCCCAGTGACCGTGCAGTCGCGAGTCCCTGTTCGTTCCACGAGAAGACCATGTTTCGGGCCAGCGTCGCGCCGCGCTCGCGTGCCCAGTCGCGACAGGCCGCGTCCATCGCCCGGCCGACGCCGGCCCCGCGGTGGTCCGGGTGGACGCGGATGCCCTGTGTCCAGGACTCGTGGTCGGAGAGGCGGACGACCTGACAGCAACCGACGACCTGCGGTGTCCCGTCGTCGCCGGATCCCGCTTGGTCCCGTTCGGCGACGACCGTGTGCTGGTCGGGCCCGTCGGTCGCCACCCACTCGGGAAACACCTCGGGAATGTAGTCCTGGCCCTCGAAGTTATCCCAGGTATCCTCGGTGAACGCGGTGACGGCGTCGGCGTCCTTCTCGCGGGCCTGTCGGACATCGAGGTCGGGGCCGACGTCGGAGTCGTCGTCGTGGCCGTCGTCGGGACCGCTCGTGGCGACGTCGGTGTCCCGGGTCACGGCTCAGGTCCAGGGGACCGACCGCTCGGTCAACTCGCCGGCCAGCGACTCGCCCATCGCGGCCTCGGGGTCGTCGTGGTTTTCCAGGACCCACATCAGCTTCACCATCGCCGTCCCGGGGAGGGTGTCCCCGGCCTCGACGACGCCCGCCTCCAGCAGGTCGCGCCCGGTGTCGTACACCCGGTCACAGACCCGCCCCTCGATGCACTGGCTGGTCATCACGACTGTCGTGCCGTCCTCGACCAGTGCTTCGAGGCGTGGGATCCACTCGGTGTTGACGTGGCCCAGGCCCGTCCCCTCGATCACGACCCCGGATTTGCCTTCGAGCGTATCGAGGAACGCGGGGTCGGCCCCGGGCACAAACTTCAGGAGTTCGACGTCGGTGTCGAGGTCGGCGTCGATACCCAGGTCGGTCGCGTCGCGCTCGCGGTAGTCGCCGTGGAACGATATCTCGACGTTCTCGGCGTCGGTGTCGTAGTCGGCGACGCCGAGCGGTTTCGCGCCCACAGTTTCGAAGGCGTCCCGGCGCGAGGTGTGGTTCTTGCGGACGCGGGTGCCCCGGTGGAGCGCACAGCGGTCGTCGGACCCGTCTTCGTGCATGCAGACCATGACCTCCGCACAGTCGGACTTGGCGGCTTCGACGGCACAGACGGCGTTCATCACGTTGTCCGAGGAGGGACGGTCCGCCGAGCGCTGACTGCCCGTGAAGACGACCGGGACGGGCGTATCGAGCGTAAAGGAGAGCGCCGCGGCGGAGAACTGCATCGTGTCGGTGCCGTGCATGACGACGACGCCGTCGGCGCCCGCCTCGATCTCGTCGTGGACGGCGCGGGCGAGGTCCTGCCAGACGTCGGGTGTCATGTTCTCCGAGAGGATGTTCGTGACGACGCGCCCGCGGTAGTTCGCCAGGCCCGCCAGGTCCGGCACCGCCCGGAGGATGTCCTCGGCGTCCGCGCGTGGGGTGACCGCGCCGGTGCGGTAATCGACGGTGGAGGCGATGGTCCCGCCGGTCGAGATGAGCGACACGGTCGGGAGGTCGTCGTCGAACTCGATGCTGGACTCGCCCTCGTCGAACTGTGCGTCCTCGACGTCGTAGCTGTCGGCTTCGAGGACGTCCACCTCGGCACCGTCGCGGTCGACGCCGACGTTGTACCCCCCGTCGAGTTTGACGACGAGGTGGTCGTCGGTCGTCGAGGGGAGCAAGACGCCCTCGTAGGTCTGGCCGCCCCGCTCGACGCGGACGCGGTCTCCGGCGTTCATACTCCCGAGTTCCGCGCGCCCGGACTTGAATCCACTCGTTCGAGCAGCGCGACGACCGCCCGCGACGGGTGTGCGGTCCGCCCGGGCCGTGTCGTACTCGGGGACCCGGCCGTCACCGTCCGTCGTCGAATAGACGCTGCAGCGCGTCTCTGAGGTACAGGACCGACTCGTAGCGGTCGGACCGCTCCCTGGCCAGTGCCGTCGAGAGCACGTCGTCGAGTTCCGGTGGCACGTCCGCGACGTCGCTGGGCGGAACCGGGTCGTCGTGTAACACCTGGTGCATGACGGCCGCTGGCGACCCCTCGAACGGTGGCCGACCGGTGATCAGTTCGTAGAACACGGCGCCGAGCTGGTAGACGTCGGTGACGTCGTCGGTCGAGCCGTAGTCGTCGTCGAACTGTTCGGGTGCGGAGTACTGCGGACTCAGGCCCTCGACCCTCTTCGAGTCGTCGAGCAGTTGTTTCGAGAGGTTCCAGTCTGTGACCTTCGGGGCGTCCCAGCCACTCTCGACCCC